>JAABUN010000789.1_pt1 | contig 78371 bp, 76 predicted proteins | sample 5559311 | NCBI WGS metagenome assembly JAABUN01 (sample SAMN10711877, study PRJNA513370) | rock metagenome | isolation source: Antarctica rocks | place: Antarctica: Victoria Land, Siegfried Peak sud | reverse complement strand
AAAATCTGGCGTATCCTCAAAGAAACCTACCGCAACAGACGCAAGCGTTTCGCCTTACGCTTCAACCTTATCGCCGGTCTTATCAATGCGGGTCTCGACTTGTGACTTTCGCAAGAGGTCTAGTATAAGGTGCAACTTCAGAGACAGGCTAAATTCACAGCAAAAGAAAGAATTCTACATAGAGCCTCGATGTTTCTTTCGTATAATTATCTGACTTTAGCAGCGATGGGGACTTGTCAGATGTGCGCAGAGAAAAGCAAAACCACACTAAGACTTAGAGTCGACGAGATCAAGCCGTCTACGTGTAAAAATTTGATCGTCGTCCTCGAGAACCCTCATGATTGGAAAAATATTGGTACCGTTATCCGCAACGTCAACGCTCTGGGCGCGGAAAAAGTTTACGTCGTTGATAGGTTGGGGAAACTACCTGAAAACTGGCAGAAGATGCGGGAGAACAAAACGCTCTTTAAGAAGTCCGCGTCGGCAGTTAAATGGAGTTTTGTCAAACGCTTTGACGACGCTGAAGCTTGCTCGGATCATCTCGAAAGAACCGGGTTTAAGTCCGTTGTCACATCTCCCCACGTCAAAGGTAAGCATCACGTTTCGCTGGCGACGGGAGACTTTACCAAATATAAAAAGCTGGCCGTCTGGTTCGGTAATGAAGTGTCCGGTGTCAGCGATTTCGCGGTTGAGCATAGCGAAATGTGCGTCAGTATTCCAATGTACGGCATGATCGAGATCGAGAGTCTTAACTTAGCCACTTCGACGGGCATCGTTCTCTACGAAGTCACCAAGCAGCGAAGAGCATTTCAAACCTCGAAAAGGGCCAAGTTACACGAACAGGCGTAATTTGTCCAGGCCTGCCTAACCGTGTTACCTTAGCCCGAGCCCCCCAAAAACCGCCTGAGCCGCGCCGCCAGTTGCGGGAACTCGATTAAAAACGCGTCGTGACCGTGCGGTGAACTGATACGGGCGTATTCGGCGTTGGGGAGACCCTCAACGAGCGCGAGCTGTTCGGGTTCCGGGTAGAGTACATCGCTGGTAATGCCCATCACGAGAGACGGCATCGTCATCTTTTTGAGGACGTTTTTGAGGCGGCCGCGCCCTTCAGCGAGGTCAAAGTCGTCCATCGCTTTGGTCAGATAAAGGTAGGTGTTGGCGTCGAAGCGTTTGACGAGTTTGACACCCTGATAGTCCAGATATGACTCGATTTCAAACGAACGGCTTAAGAGGTCACGAGAGGCCGAAACGCGTTCGCGCCCGAATTTGGCCTCTAAAGAATCCACCGAGCGGTAAGAGAGCATCGCCACAGCCCTCGCCAACCCGAGTCCCGCTTCGGGCTGCGTATGGGGCGGGTAAGCGCCGCCCTGCCACACCGGGTCGCTGGTGATGGCGCGGCGCGCCACTTCGTTGAGGCCGATGGCCCAAGCCGAATGCCGCGCGCCGACCGCGATACTCACCAAGCTGCGGACGCGCTCCGGGTGTGTGGCGGCCCACTCGAGCGCCTGCATCCCGCCCATACTTCCGCCGATCACCGCCCGCACCGCCTCGATACCGAGCGCGTCCAACAGCCGCGCCTGCACCGCCACCATATCGCGGACGGTGTAGCGCGGAAAAGCCAGACGGTAGGGCTCCCCCGTTTCCGGATTCGGGCTACTCGGGCCGGTCGTGCCGTAACAACCGCCCAGCACGTTCGGGCACAGCACGAAGTGTTTACGCGTGTCGATAGCCTTACCGGGGCCAATCAGCGGGTCCCACCAGCCTGGGACTTCACCCTGAGATACCTCACCTCGAGGTTGCCCTAATCCTTGCACCCCGGCCGCGTGCGCCGAACCGGTCAGGGCGTGACATAGGAGCACCGCGTTGTCTTTGGCCGCGCTGAGTTCGCCGTAGGTCTCGAAGGTGACGCAGACGTCGGTCAGGACGCCGCCGTACTCGAGCCTTAATGGATTTTCCGGCGTCGCTACGGTGAGCGTCCGGGGTTCGACGACCCCGACACCCGCACCGCTCCTGTCTTGCGCGCGAGCTAAAAGCGCGGCGTGGTCGCCCCAGGTTTCGTGAACGAGGGTAGTCATGACTAGCCGCGCAGAGCTTGGGTAAAGTCGGCCTCGAGGTCAGAGAGAGCCTCGAGGCCCACCGAGACCCGCACCAGTTCGGGCGTCACGCCAGCTTCGCGGCGGGCCACCTCGCCTAAACTGGCGTGCGTCGTCGTCCAGGGACTGATGACGACCGTCTTGGCGTCACCGATGTTGGCTAAATGCGACGCGAGTCGGACGCGGTTTAAGAATCCCTGTGCCAGTTCGGGTGTTTTCGCTTCGAACGAGAGCACCGCGCCGGAGCCGTTAGAAAGCGTCCGCTGCGCCGTCTCAAAAGATGGGTGCGACGGCAGACCGGGATAGAGCACCCGTTTGACTTCGGGTTGATTTTCCAACCACTGCGCCAGCGCCAGGGTTGTGTCGCACGAACGCTGCACCCGGAGCGGCAAGGTTTCCAAACCTTGCAGCGCCAAAGACGCCGCGTAGGGTGAAAGCGTCATCCCCATCGTAAAGAGCCCTAGATCGTAAGCGCGCAGCGTAAAGGCGGTTTCGGGCGCACGGGAGACGTAGGTGCGGCCCCTGCTGTCGGGTTTGACGAACGCTGGAAACCGACCCGGTTGCGCCGCCCAATCGAAGCGCCCCGCCTCGACGACAGCCCCGCCGATAAAGGTGCCGTGACCGCCGATCCACTTTGTGGCCGAATGCACCACGACGTCCGCGCCGAGCGTCAGCGGCCTGCATAAGTAACCACCGCAGCCCCAGGTGTTATCGACGATAAAAGGTACTCCGGCACCGTTACAGAGTTCAGCAATCGCAGCGACGTCCGGGACGCTGCAACTCGGATTGGCAATCGTCTCGACCCACACGCCGACCGTCTTATCCCGAAGCGCCGCTTTAATAGCGTCGGGGTTCGGAGCCACGGTCGAAACCTCACAGCCCCACGGCTCGAGAATTTTGCGTAACACGCTGAAGGTTCCGCCAAAGCACTCGCTCGAGACCACCAGGTGCCCGCCCGGTCGCGCCAGCGCCAGGAGCGTCGCGGTCGTCGCCGCTTGACCCGACGCGAGGCCCAGACCGGCGACCCCGGCCTCGAGCGCCACCAGCCTATCTACAAAGACGTCAACGGTCGGGTTGTGCATCCGCCCGTACTGGTTTCCTACCACTTCACCGGCAAAAAGACCGGCGGCGTGTTCAGCGCTCTCGTAGGTGTACGACGCGGTAGCGTAGATCGGCACCGCCCTCGAGCCCGTTGCCGGGTCGGGCGTCTGACCGGCGTGGACGCTCAGGGTGCTGAAATCCGGTTTGGTTTCGCCCTGTTCGCTTTCAGGATTCTTTTCTTGAACGCTCATGAGGCGACCGGCTGACGCTGGGCCTGCGCGAGCGCCTGAGCGAAGTCTTCGGTGATGTCGTCGATATGTTCCAGTCCTACTGCCACCCGGATCATGCCCTCGGACACCCCTGCTGCGCGGAGCGCTTCGGGCACGAGCTGCGCGTGCGTCGTCGAGGCCGGGTGCGTCACCGAGGTTTTCGCGTCGCCCAAGTTGACGAGCCTCGAGGCCAGCTCTACGCTGTCTAAAAAGCTGCGTCCGGCGTCTCTACCGCCTTCAATTTCAAAGGTCAGGATGCTGCCGACGCCGCGCGGAAAATGCGTCTGCGCGTAGTCGTAAAAGGGATGTTCGGGCAGGCCCGGATAGTTGACCGACGCGACGCCCGGTTGCGCCTTAAGCCAGCGTGCCAACACTACCGTGTTTTGAATATGGCGTTCGGCGCGCAGCGAGAGGGTCTCGAGGCCCTGCAAAAAGTAAAAGGCGTTTTGCGGCGAGAGCGCCGGGCCGAGGTCGCGGAGCCCCTCGACGCGCGCGCGGATGATAAACGCCAGGTTGCCGAAGGTTTCCCAAAAGTTGAGCCCACCGTACGACGCGCTCGGTTCGGTAAAGCGCGGATAACGTACGTTATCCCACCCAAAGCTTCCGGCGTCAACGATCAGCCCCCCGATACCGGTACCGTGCCCGTTAATCCACTTCGTCGCCGAGTGCAGCACGACGTCCGCCCCATCGGGGATGGGTTGGTACAAATAGCCGCCCATCCCCGAGGTGTTATCGACAATAACCGCGACGCCCTTGTCGTGCGCGGCCTCGGCGATAGCAGCGACGTTCGGCAACGCCAAAGACGGGTTGGGGATCGACTCCAAGTAAACCGCTTTCGTCTTGTCGTCAATTTTTGCGGCGTAGTCTTCGGGGCGGTCGTCCGGGCCGACAAAACGCACCTCGATACCGAGACGCGGCAACGTCACCGTAAACATGTTTACGGTACCGCCGTAGAGGTTGGGGGACGCGACGATGTTGTCGCCCGCTTCAGCGAGCATGGTGAGGGTTAAAAACTCTGCTGCGTGACCTGAAGCGACGGCGAGACCCGCAACGCCTCCCTCGAGCGCCGCGATACGTTTTTCCAGCACGTCGTTCGTCGGGTTCATAATGCGCGAATAGATATTGCCGAACTCTTGCAACGCAAAAAGCCTCGCCGCGTGGTCGGCGTTGTCGAAGGCGTAGGCCGTCGTCTGGTAGATGGGCACGGCCCTCGATTTGGTGGTCGCGTCTATCTCTTGTCCGGCATGAATCTGCAAGGTTTCAAAACGGTGTGGCATAACAAGCTCCTTAATATCTGGCAGTTGGAACGAAAAAGAATTTGAGAGAGTACTAAGGGCTGGCGACACGCCCTCAAAAAACGTTCGTTATCCGGTTTTAAGACATTCGTTTGGTTTGGTACGTTTTGCTTCGGTACACGGTCGCCTCCTAAAGTGAGGCGCACACGCCTCTATCTGTCCGGGGCGCGTCATCGTCAACTAACCTCGGCTGGAGGGAGCACCCGCTTAGATGAAAGCTGGTTGCTGCAGCGTCTCGGGGCCAGGTCCCTCGGCTGCTCTTGATAGGGTCCACGGCTGAGCGTGGGTAAGAGCTAGTAGACCACAGCGGCTGTTCTTACTGCAAGGTGAGTCGGCAAGAGCGCGAGAAGTGTCTAACAAACCGCAACGCAAAAATAGCGAAGGCTGAAGGGAAAATAGAAGAAGCACTCATCTGTATTTTCCCTTCCGTATTCTTTTCCAGCCCCGCTCAACCTCCGGGCAACGCGTAAAAGCTTCGTCTCGCCTCTCGCTTTATAGCTCTTTGGCATACCACTGCAAAATCGGTCTTGCGTCGATGGCGAAGCGGTAGCCGAGCGACCGCCAGAAGCGTTTGGCACGCGGGTTGCTGCCGTAGATACTCGCCAAAATGCGCTTCATTCGGCCCCGCAACCCGGCCTCCAAGAGCGCGATGGCGCGCCCTCCGTAGCCGCGACTCTGCAGCGCTTCGGGGATCAGGAGCAAGTTGACGGTCGCGTCGCCGGGTTCCGGGTAGTCGAGTTTGTAGTCTAAGTAGCCGACGGTCTGGCCGTCCTCGAGGAGCAGCTCGACGCAGCGTTTAGGGTCTTGAGCGGCCGCTTCTAATTCGCGCTCGACCTCGGGCAGAGTAGGCAGCGGCGCGGATAACAGATCGAAGTAGCGGGGTGCCCCGCAGTAGAGCTTAAAAACGTGTGCGGCGTCGATAACGGTAGCAGACCGCGTGTGTAGGTGAGGCGTAGAAGACGTGGGCATGGTCATAAATCGTCCCCCAGAGACGAAAAAGTAAAAAGTATTTTAGAACAGTATAACGGCTTTTACGAGTTTACCTGTGATGAGTTAAGAAACGGTGTAGGTTCCGCCATAGTTCGGTTGTTGCTTGGCACACAATCGGCCTGGCACACACAGAAAGACAGGTGGCTGCGGGCACGACTCATACGGGCCGGAGCAGGTACACTTTCCAGCATGACTTACCGCCTGATCGACGGACACCTGATAGATGGACACCTGATAGATGGACACCTAGACCTCGCCTACAACGTCCTGGCAGCAGGCCGCGACCTGACGCTGCCACTTGACGAGCTGCGCGCACAAGGACACCCCGACGCGCTCGTGACCCTGCCGGAGCTTCGGAGCGGCGGCGTCGGAATCGTTTTCGGGACGATTTACGTGCAACCTGCGGCGGCGGTGCGGCTAAGTACGCGGGGCGGCGGGCTTAAAGGCCGCGCCTACGAAACGCCCGAGGAGGCGCGGACGCTCGCGCTGGCGCAACTAGAGCTTTACGAACGTTGGGAAGACGAGGGGCTGATCCGCATCATCCGCACCCGAGCCGACCTCGAGCCCTACACTGCAACCGCTGACGTACCCTCAGAGGACGTACCGACGGGCTTGCTGCTGCTGATGGAGGGAGCCGACCCGCTTGTCACCCCCGCCGACCTGAGCGAGTGGACGGCGCGCGGGCTCCGCATCTTGGGTCCGGCGTGGCAACGCACCCGCTACGCGGGCGGTACGAGAGCGCCAGGACCGCTGACCGAACTCGGCTTCGAACTCATGGACGCGCTGCGTCAAGAAAGTGTCGTGCTGGATGTGAGCCACTTGGCCGAAGAGAGCTTTTGGAATGCGCTCGAGACCGGCCCCGAACGGGTGATTGCGAGTCACGCGAACGCGCGCACTTTTGTCCCGACCGACCGCCACCTCTCCGACGCGATGATCCGCGCGCTCGGCGCGAAGGGCGGCGTGATGGGCCTAGTTATCGCCAACGCATTTTTGAACGCGGACGTCACAGAAAGCTCGGCTAAAGAGAGCGTGACTCTAAAAGACGTCGGACGCCACGCCGAACACGTTGCCGCACTTATCGGCTGGGACAAGGTTGCGATTGGTACCGACTTCGACGGCGGCTTCGGCGTCGCCGACATACCCGCCGAACTCCAGCGCGGCGCAGACTTCGCCCGCCTCGGTGAAGCCGTTCCGGAAGAAGCGAGAGCAAACTTTTTGGGTGAAACATGGTTTCGGTTTTTGCAGCAGGCACTTCCCGAGTAAGTAGCGATAAAAATTCTTGCTTTCTACTTCCTGCTCCTTACTTCTTGCCCCCAAACTTTCAGGTACCTTAAAGAAACGATGACGAAGGCCGATTTTTATACCCGCAAACTTGCCGAAGGCCGCGCCGTGCTCGCGCCGATGGCGGGGTTTACCGACGCACCGTTTCGGAGGCTCTGCCGCCGCTTCGGGAGCGGCTGGGCCGTAACGGAGATGGTCAGCGCGAAGGCGCTCGTCTTGGGCGACAGGCGCGGCCTCGAGATCGGCGCACCTTACCCGGACGAACCCGATTTGGTCATCCAAGTCTTCGGCGGTGAGCCCGACATCGTCGCGGCGGGCGGGCGCATCTTGTACGAGACTTACCGGCCCGCCGCTTTAGACCTCAACATGGGGTGTCCGGTCAAAAAGGTCACGGGAAAAAGTTGCGGCTCACGGCTGATGAGAGACCCTGAACGCGCGGCGGCTATCGTCCACGCCTTAGCACAGGCGGTACCCGTACCCGTCAGCGCCAAGCTGCGGCTCGGGTTCGATACCGTCAACGCCCTCGAGGTCGCCCTAGCCCTTCAAGAGGCGGGCGCAGCCCTTCTTACCATTCATGGGCGCACCGCCGCGCAAAAGTACAGCGGCGAGGCTGATTGGGAAGCGGTTGCAGAGGTCGCCGCGCAGCTCAGCGTTCCCGTCGTCGGTTCGGGGGATGTGACGACCAAGGCGCAGTTTGAACGGTACCGCGCGCTAGGTCTCGGGGTGATGGTCGGGCGCGGCGCACTCGGGCAACCGTGGCTCTTCTCCACCTTTCGCGGGGAGCCGGAACCGAGTAGCGCGCAAAAGCTCGAGCTGATCCTCGAGCACGCCCACTTCGCCCGCAACTGGTACGGCAGCGAGCACGCTATCGTCAAGCTGCGCGGACAACTCTTGCGTTACGCGGACGCGCTACCGGACGCCGCGCCGCTACGCGCCGCTTTGACGCGGGTCAGTACGCTTACCGAGCTCACTGCACTCCTCTCACGGCACTCGGTTCTCCGCGCAGAAAACCGGGTGCCGTCGTCGGTTGCTTTTAGCTAAAGGCCACGATAAGATAACCTGTTTCATGTGGAATACCCACCTGGAACAGACCGACGCTTTAAGCGCAGGTCAACCGTGCCGGGATGGCGGAATTGGTAGACGCAGTAGACTCAAAATCTACCGGCTTCGGCTGTGCGGGTTCGAGTCCCGCTCTCGGCACCACTTGACTATTTCTACTGTGCACCGTAACGCGCAGCTTGGCTGACGGAGGCTTTTAACCGTGTTTATCGTATTTTGGCTTATCTTTTTACTGTTCGTCTTGACGTCTTTCGCCCTGACCGGCGTCGTTATTATGCAAGAACCCAAACAGGGGGGCCTCGGTGAAGGTCTAGGCGGCGGCGGGCAAGACTTTTCCGCGTCTACCGGTGGCACAGCGGGCGGCTTGCAACGTTTGACGATCTATCTGGGCGTCACGTGGGGTCTACTGGCGTTAGCGCTGGCTATCGTGCCAAAGGCGTAGCGCCCAGCACCTAAGCGCCTTCGTTTCAAAACTGGCGCGTAACTCGAAGAAAGTGAAATCCTCTCCTTAGCCGGAGAGGGTTTTTACTTTGTACACACCTCTAAACGCACCTGGCAACAGTTAAGACAAAAGATGCATACGGCACGCGGAGCCGGTAAACCGTCTTGTAGTTCTGTGACAACTTGTCTTATTTTCCAGGCTAGACATACTTTTTGTAGTTAAGTCTGAGCATACTGTCACCGCTAACCGTTTGACGCCGCTGTTACAGGATGCTAAATTGCAAGGGTAGAAAGGCTGACACTGCACCTACATAAGAGGCTGGACAGCTTGATTTTTGGCGCTTGTGAGGGTAGCCTTTTAGAGTTATACGTTTAAGCAATAGGCAAGAATCTGGCACAAGCCGACCCGAGCTTGTGTACACCACAGTAGGAGGAAACGATGAAAAGAGTTCTTTTCACTACCGCCTTGCTAGCCGGTTCGCTAGCTTGCGCGCAGACGTTCCAGTGGCCGGAGAACTACGCACCGACCGCGCCGCAGGGGGGAACGATCAACGAAGCGCTGTTCGGCGACTTCGTAACGCTGAACCCGGTGCTTACCTCGAGCGCCCAAGAAGCTGCCGTTATCGGTATGGCTGCCGGACCCGACCTGATTTACCGCGACTGGCTCGGCAACCGTTCGTTTCGCAAAGACGATGGTTCGTTTAACCTCGTTCACGCCGCCTCTATCAAAGAGGTACGTGAAGAACAAGAGTTCGTCATTACTTTAAAAGAAGGCTGGAAATGGTCGGACGGTACCGAGATAACGGCCGACGACTACATCGCCGCCCGTACGATCATCGGTGACCCGGATGTTCAGTCGAACTCGTACTCCGCGACCGTGGTCGGCGACAACGAACAGCCCATCGTGTGGAAAAAGCTCGGCGAGTACCAGTTCAGCGTCACCTCGCCCGAACCGCAGGTCAATTTGATGGGCAACGTTGCCGGTATCGGCGCGGTTCCCGCACATATCTATATGCCGGTTTACGAAGACAAGGGCGCAGAAGGTATCCTCTCTTTGTGGGGTACCGATACGCCCGTCGATCAGCTTGTTTCGGGTGGTCCCTACATGATCACCGAGTTCCGCCCCGGTGAGCGCATCGTGCTTTCTAAAAACCCCGAGTACGGCAAGAACGTCCAAGCCGCAGACGGCTCGCCGCTCCCCGGCCCCGACACTTGGACGGTGGATTTTGTCGCCGACCGCAACGCGCAAGTTGCGCTCGTGACGACCGGTCAAGCCAGCTTCGACTGGCCGGAGACGGTTGACGACGTTCGCGCGGTACAGCAAGCGGTGCAAAACGGTACGATCAACGGGCAGTTCTTCCCGAACATCGGCCCCGATACGCTCGTAGACTTTATTACCTACAACTTTCAGAAAAAGAACGAGTGCAAACGCAACCTGTTCCGCGCCCCCGAGTTTCGTCAGGCTATCGCAGTTATGATCGACCGGCAGGCGCTGATTCAGGCGGCGCTCGGTGGCCTCGGTTTCCCTGCAAGCGACTACAACAGCGACGCCTCAGAACCGTTCGATGCACCCAACTTAGAGCCCTTCGAGTTCAACCCCGAACGCGGCGTCGAGCTACTTAACTCCATTGGCTTTACCGAAACCGGTAAAGACGGCGTCCTGATGAACCCCGATACGGGTTGCCGCGTCGCCTTCGACTTGCAGTTCAACTCCGGTAACGACCGCCGTGGACAAGAGGCGCAGGTTATCTCGCAAACGCTTTCGCAGTACGGTGTCCGGGCGAACGCACGCGAAGTTTCAACCGAAATCTGGTCCGATTCGATTACCGGTACTGAAGCCGAAGGAACCAAAGTCGATTACGACGCGCAGATTTGGGGCCTTGCCGGGGGCGATGTGGACAACCCCTCATCGGTCAACGTGGTGGGTCTAGGTGAAAACCTCAACTCGTGGAACAAAGACCCCGAGAACGCTGAGCCGTGGGAAATCTCAATGGACCGCCTCAGCCGCCGGATGGACCGCACGCTCGACCTTGGTGAACGCGTTGACATTTACAACCAGCGCGCCGAGATCATGCGCCAGTACCTGCCGATGACGCCCTTAATCAGCCCCGCGTTTAGCTTTTACGGTAACATGAGCAACCTCTGGCCCGAAGCAGCGTTAGACGCCAACAGCATCGAATCGCCCTACCGCCCCGGCGGTTTTCGCGATACGCTAGCCGCGCCACAGTAATTAGCGCGGTAGTCAGCATAGTAATGAGCTCAGGCAGTAGAGCAATAGGCAATAACTGTTGAGACCGTGCGAGGAGCTTTTGGAATTGCCCAAAAGCTCCTCGTCACAGATTTATAGTCGGTTTTTATAGTTGGTTAAAGTGCAGGCAGATCTAAAGTTGTCAGGAGAAACTGTTGACCGCTTATATTCTTAGACGTTTTATCAACCTTATCCCCACGTTTATCTTAGCGACCTTTTTGGCGTGGATCGTTATTGAGATTGCCCCAGGCGACTTTGCCAGTAAATTCGCTTTCGACCAAGTTGACCCGAACAAGGCGCAGCGGATTCGCGAGGCACTCGGGCTCGGTCAGCCGTGGTTTATTCGCTATTTTTACTGGCTCAGAAACGTCGTTACGGATTTCGATTTCGGCACCAGCATGACCTCTAAGGGAGACGTTACGAACCTTATCTGGCCGCGGATGATCAACAGCCTGCGGCTCCTCTTGCCTGCAACTATTTTAACGTACCTGATCGCCGTTCCTATTGGCGTCTTTTCAGCGGTTCGCAAGTATTCTTTAGGCGACAGGTTTTTAACCGTTTTTAGCCTCATCGGGTTGGCAATTCCCAACTTCTTTCTCGCACTCCTCGTCGTGGCTTTTGCGGTTCAGTGGTTTCAGGCAACCAACGGATTTTTGATCCCGGTCGGGGGGATGACCAGTCAAAACTTCGGGCAGCTAGGCGCGTGGGGGCAGTTTCGCGATATCGCTTGGCACCTGATCGCGCCTACGCTCGTCGTAATGCTCGCTGGCCTCGCTTCGGTATCCCGGTTTATGCGCGGTGAGATGTTAGAAGTTCTAGGTCAGGATTACGTTCGTACAGCCCGCGCCAAAGGGCTTTCCGAACGCGCGGTCAACTACAAACACGCTCTTAGAAACGCAGTGATCGTAATTGTAGCGACGATTGGCAGCCTGCTACCTAGTTTGATCGGCGGCGCAGGTTCAGTTGAATATGTGCTCCGTTGGCCCGGTATCACGCCGCTCTTTATCCGCTCGATCTACGCGCAAGACACCTACGTCATTATGGCGCTGCTGACTATCCTGACGGTCCTTTTGATGCTCGGCAACCTCCTGTCCGACCTTGCCCTTGCCCTTATCGACCCTAGGATTCGGTACTGATGGCCGACGCACCTTTTGTTCCAACCGGTGCACCGGAGGCTCCAGTGGCGAAAAAAGGACGGGGTGCCAGCCTTACCTCGATTGCTTGGGCACAGTTTCGCAAACATCCGTTGGCGCGTATCGCACTCGTTGTTTTGGGTATCCTTTACTTTTTAGCAGCGTTTGCCGACTTTTTTGCCCCCTACTCCGAGGGCTATATCAACCCCAATATCACCTTTCAGCCGCCCAACCGCGTTCACTTTTGGGATGAAGGAAAGTTTGTACGGCCCTTTGTCTACGGGATGACCCAAGAACTCGATATGGAGACGTTTGAAACAACCTGGACGGAAGATACTTCGGTACGCTACCCGCTCAAGCTCTTGGTGAGGCGCGAAGGTATTCGTGAGCGCTACGTGCCGTTTCCCGTTAACCTCATTCCTGAACCGCTCCGCAGAACCCTCAATATCCGCCCATGGGCGACCTTGCATCTGTTCGGCGTCGACGAACCGGCCCGCTTTCATATGTGGGGTTCGGACGATCTCGGCGGCGACGTCTTCGGCAAAATCTTGTTCGGCGCGCGTATCAGCCTTACTATCGGTATCATGGCAGCACTTGTCGCTATCGTCATCGGGATGATTATGGGCGGTATCGCCGGGTTCTTTGGCGGTTGGGTCGACGAGCTGATCATGCGGTTTATCGAAGCGCTTTCGGCTATCCCTGATCTGTTTTTGCTGATTACGCTTTCAGCAGTTTTTTATCCGCTGAACCTGCCGTCGTCAACAGTTTTTATGTTGGTCGTGGTCGCACTGTCGATCATCGGTTGGGGCGGCGTCGCGCGTACGATTCGGGGGCAGGTGTTGTCGCTCCGTGAACGCGACTTTGCCTACGCAGCGCGGTCTCTGGGGGCCAATAACACCCGCATTATCTTGCGCCATATGTTGCCCCACACGCTGAGTTTCGTCATTGTCTATATGAGCCTCGTTATTCCCGCGTTTATCATCACCGAATCCGTCTTGAGTTTTTTCGGGTTAGGTATTCAGCCACCTTCGACGAGTTGGGGGCTGATGCTCGCGACCGCACAGGGCTTTGCAGGAGTATCGGGACTCGGCGCACGCTGGTGGGTCTTTTTACCCGGCGTCTTTATCTTTATCTCGGTTTTGACCTGGAACCTTTTGGGCGACGGACTACGCGACGCGTTCGATCCACGTAGTCGGCAGTAGCGTGCGGTACACTGGCAAGATGATTTGTGTAAACGTGACAGCTGGGAGGCTTTATGGCTGAGCAAGAACGTATCCTCGAGGTCAACGACCTCAAAACCTATTTCGGTACCGACGACGGTACCGTTAAAGCTGTTGACGGCGTATCGTTTCACATCAACCGTGGTGAGACCCTGGCAGTCGTCGGTGAATCGGGTTCGGGCAAATCGGTTACGAGTCTGTCGATCATGCGGCTGATCGCGCAACCACCGGGGCGTATTGCAGGCGGCGAGATGCTCTTCGAAGGCCAAGATTTGGTTAAAAAGAGCGAGTCGGAGATGCGCAAAATTCGCGGTAACGACATCTCGATGATCTTTCAAGAACCGATGACCAGCCTTAACCCGGTCTACACCGTCGGCGACCAAATTGCCGAAGCGATTCAGCTGCACCAGCATAAAAACCGCAAACAGGCGATGAAACTCGCGACCGAAATGCTCGATTTGGTCGGTATCCCCGAACCGGGTAAACGGGTGTACAACTATCCGCACCAGATGTCGGGGGGGATGCGGCAGCGCGTAATGATCGCGATGGCCCTGTCGTGCGGCCCCAAGCTGCTGATCGCCGATGAACCGACCACGGCGCTCGACGTCACGATTCAAGCCCAGATTTTAGACCTGATGCGGCAGCTGCAACGCGAAATTGGGATGAGCATCCTTTTTATCACCCACGATTTGGGTGTCGTCGCCGAGATTGCCGACCGCGTGGTCGTCATGTACGCAGGCCGCGCCGTCGAAGAGGGCAGCGTAGAGGACATTTTTGCCAAACCCCAGATGCCCTACACGCTCGGGCTGATGAACTCGATTCCCCGCGTCGATAAGGCCGCCGAGCACCAAGACAGGCTCAAGGCCATCCCCGGCAACGTCCCGAACCCGCTCTATCTGCCGCAGGGCTGCGCCTTTCACCCGCGCTGCGCCTTTATGAGAGACAAGTGCAAAGAGGCGATTCCGCCCCTTGAAGACACCGGCGGCGGGCATATGGTGCGCTGCGTCCGCTGGAACGAACTCGAGCTTGACGAGGAGAAGGTCGCGTGAGTAACGTACAAGTCGTCCACGAACCCGAGAAGCGCTCCTCCGGCGCAGATAAACGCGGCGTGACCCAGGGTGAATACCTACTGGAGATTAAAAACCTCAAAAAGTACTTCCCTATCAAAGGCGGCGTCTTTTCGCGTACGGTCGCTAACGTCAAGGCGGTCGAGGACATCTCGCTCAACGTCAAACCCGGCGAAGTCGTCGGGCTCGTCGGCGAATCGGGTTCAGGTAAAACGACCGCCGGACGGACCATCTTACGGCTGATCGAACCGACCGAAGGCGAGATTATCTTCAACGGCACCGACATCGCCAAGGTGTCAAGAACGCAGATGCGCGACTACCGTAAAGAGATGCAGATCATCTTTCAAGACCCCTTTGCCAGTTTGAACCCCCGGATGACGGTCGGCGACATTATCGGTGAGGCGTTAGACATTCATAAGCTCGCACGCGGTAAAGCGCGCGAAGAACGTATCGTGCAGCTTTTGGAACGTACCGGACTCTCCGCGCAGCACATGCGGCGTTACCCGCACGAGTTTTCCGGCGGTCAGCGTCAGCGTATCGGGATTGCGCGGGCACTCGCAGTTGACCCGCAGTTTATCGTCGCCGACGAACCCGTATCGGCGCTCGACGTGTCGATTCAGGCGCAGGTCGTCAACTTGCTGCAAGACCTCAAAGAAGAACTCGGCCTGACCCTGCTTTTTATCGCGCACGACCTAGGCGTCGTCGAGTACATCTCCGACCGCGTGGTGGTTATGTATTTGGGCCGTATTATGGAGATCGCGCCCGCCAAAGAACTCTACCGCAACCCGGTTCACCCCTATACCGAGGCGCTCTTATCGGCTGTACCGATTCCCGACCCGACCGTCAAACGCGAGCGCACCATCTTACAGGGTGACATTCCCAGCCCGATCAACCCACCTTCGGGGTGCGTGTTCCGGACGCGCTGCCCGATAGCCGTCAAAGAGTGCGCGGAGGTCGTGCCGCCGCTCGAGGAAGTCTCGCCGGGTCATTTCAAGGCGTGTATCAGGCGGCCCGGCCCCAACTGAGCAAATCTTAGAGACCCGCTTCGGCGGGTTTTTTCCTGTTCTATTTTTGATCCTTCCTAATGCGCGGCGTTGGTAAGCGTCAGAGTGAGTCGTGCAGACTTGGGACGTGCAGCCGGTAACGGCCTCGGCTCCCCTCGACAAACCCTCTCGTACGCAGTTCGGCGAACGCGCTCGAGACCGACACCCGCGTCGCGCTCACCATCGAGGCCAGCTCGTCGTGACGCAACTCGGTCAAGAGTTCGCACCAGCCGCCTCCCAGCGGGGTACCGAAACGTTCGGCCTGCTCTAAGAGAACCCTCGCTAAACGTTGCGGCACCGCGTCGTAACTGTTCGAGAGCTGTTCGCGGCATCCGAACAGCTGACTTGCCAGGATTTCAGCAAAACTTAGGGTAAAGGTCGGGGCGCGGAGGGCCAGCTCTAAAAATTGGTCGCGGCTCATCGGACAGGTAACGGCGTCGGTCAGAGCCACCGCGTCAACTCGGTACAGCTGCGCTTCTCGTAAAAACGCCTCACCGATAAAGTCGTCGGGGCCGCAGATCGCCAAGATGCGTTCGTTGCCACCGGGCGCGGCCGTGACCAGCTTGACCTGCCCTTCAACGATGACGTGTAGGTTCGTAGCGGGGTCGCCCAAACGAAAGATCGTTTCGCCACGTCCGTACCGTTTCTCAGGACAGACACGCATAAAGGTCCCGTGGTCGCGTGCGTCGAGGCGCTCGGAAAATTCAGTTCCGTGGACAAACCAAGGTTTACTCATCTCACCTCTACAGTCTTAAGTAGTACCAAGTATGGCCCCAGCTTTAATCTTAGTACGTTTGCAGGGGTACAGCCGTAAGGTTTGGCAGTGTCATCCGGTTAGCAACGCGCTCCGTCTAAACCTTGCCGACCAGCACGTACATTCCGAGATGATTCCGGTGACCGTCGCTCGCGGAAATGCTAAAAGCTCAAAGCTGTGCTCGAGCTGGAGTCATCCACCCTGACGCTACGCAGTGCTTTGTCAAAAGCTTGACGTACTTTAGGGCGGCCTCGGTTTCATAATGACCTTGAAGAGAAACCTGAAGAGAAAAAGGAGGCGTTATGAGACGCAGAGGCGTACCCGGCTTTTTGGTGGCAGTGTTCGCAGGCTTAGTTACGGCGGTAGGGATTACCGTGAGCGCCCAAGGTGCCGGGTTGGGACTCCCGGACGAGTTCGCCGACTACTTTACCTGGGAGCGCGCCAACCCACAAAAAGACTTGGAGGAGTCCGCTCACCCCCTGATCAAAGATATCTACATCGACAAAACAGCTGCCGAAACAGTTGCTTCGTCCGCGTTCCCCTACGCCGAAGGCAGCACCTTGATTAAAGAGCGGATGGACCCGGCGACGCTGAGCGTGACGACGCTCTACACCATGCGCAAAACTGCGGGCTTCGACCCCCAAAACGGGAATTGGCAGTACGGCGTACTAGAGCGCGAGGACACCGGGGCCTTTACCGGCGGCTGGATGAGCGCTGAAAACGCCGGGATGTGTGTCGGGTGCCACGTCAGCGCCAAAGACACCGACTACACCTTCCTCAGCTATCTAGACAAGTAAACTAAACTCGAGGTGACTGTGAAATTGTCTGCGAAACTGTCTGTGAAATTGACTGTTAAAACCGTTGCGTTTGCTCTGCTGCTCGTACTGATGTCGGGCATCGCCTTAGCTCAAGCTTGGCAAGACCTGCCCCTGACCGACGCCCGCACGGGCAAAAGCTTTACCCTCGGGAACCTAGAAGGGTACGCCTACGTCGAACCGATGGCAACCTGGTGCAGCAACTGCCGCCAGCAACTCGGCAACGTCCGTGACGCAGCCGCGCAGGTAAAAGGAGACAAGGTGACGTTTGTCGCGCTCAGCGTCGAAACGACCCTTAAGGCCGACGACTTGGCCCGCTACGCCGAAGAACAGGGCTTCGACTTCAAATTCGCGGTGATGACGCCAGAAGTGCTGCGCGCACTTGTCGCCGGTTTCAGCAGAACGATTGCGGTTCCCCCTTCGACGCCGCACTTTATTATCTACCCGGACGGCAGCACCAGTGAACTGATGACCGGTTTCAGCTCACCGGATACGATTATCGCCGCCGTCAGGCCGTAATCTACGTGAATGAACTTTTTGGGGCGTTCCTACTCGGGAACGCCGCTATTTTGACGAACGTCTGTCTGTTGCCGCTCTACCCCGGCCTTATCGCCTTTTTAGCCGGAAACGCCGCAAACGAACGGGCCAAACGCGTGACGCCCTGGCTCGGGTTGATGGTGCTATTAGGGGTCCTCAGCCTGATGACGCTGGTCGGGCTGCTTCTTTACGCACTGCAGGCCACCTTTGGAAGTCTGCTCGCTTGGCTTTTGCCGCTAATCTACGGCGCGGTCATCGTTCTCGGCGCGCTGATGCTCTTCGGGGTCAACCCGTTCGCTCGGCTTAATGGGGTATCGACCCCGCTACTCCGTAACCCGCTGGCGAGCGCTTACCTTTACGGTGTTCTGCTCGGGCCGATGACCCTACCTTGTACCGGCCCCGTCGTCGTCAGTGCGTTTTTGCTCGGAGCCGGAAGCGCGGCAGCCTTGGCGGGCAGTTTAGTGTACTTTTTCGTTTTCGGGCTCGGTTTCGGCTGGCCTTTGGTCCTTTTACCGTTTGCCGCGACGCCTTTACAGCGGCGCGGTGTGGGTTGGTTGACGCGCAACCACACCCTGCTGACGCGCGTGTCCGGCGTACTACTCGTCGGGATCGGGATATTCGGCGTAATGACCGAGCTTTTGCCGCAGCTGTCATAAAAGACCAACACAGAAAAGAGCCCATTCAAAATGGGCTCTTTTTACGGTTTGACAAACGCCCTTTAGGGTGCAGTCGCCGCATCTGCAAGTCCGCTAAGGGCGGCAGAGACTTTCATAATCCCTTTGCTCTGGGCGTCGAGGCCGTGCCGCTCAGCGAGATAGGCGGGGTCGTTATACGCGACGTAGACGGTGCCTGCGTCTTCCCAAACGAGCATCTTTTGCGGCAGGTCGATAGCAATCGTACGTGACTGCTGCATCAGCGGGGTACCGGCTTGCGGGTTGCCGAAAATCACGAGGTAGGTCGGCGGCAACGTAAGCCCCGCGCTATCCGCGTTTGCGCTGTGGTCAACGGTAGCGACGACCGTAAAACCGCCTGCGTCGAGGGCCTGCTCGAGCCGCGTCATGGTTCCGGCAATATCGTACGGGCTTTCACGGGTGACGAGACCTGCTTCAGGTACCTGGGAGGTACCAGCAGAAATTGTCACGATAAGACAGACCAGTAAAACACTCTTGAACAGCATATTCATCTTTAACCTCCAGGTTCAGGCTAACAGGAAAAAGCTCCCGTAGCTAGAATTTTGAAGTTCGTCCGTTACCGTGTCTGCTGAATAAGTACGCGTTTTAACAGCCTCTGCGTCCGGGTGATGTACTGCTCTAGCGACCACCCACATTCGACCGTAAATTGCTCCCAGTTCCGCAACGACAGTATCGTCCAGAAGATATCGGTCGCCTCATCACAGGTCCATTCGGCGGCAAGTAAGCCTTCTCGCTCGAGCGCCTCGACCGTGCGGCGGCACCCTTTACGCAGAGAGACCATACGGTCGTCCCAGGCAGTTGCAGCCGCTTCATCGGTGTCACGAACCGCGAGGAGCGCCCTGCCCAACCCGTAAATTTCAGGGATATAGTGCGCCCAAAATTCGACGTACGTTTCGAGTAGCTTGGTGCCCGTCTCTGCAGCCCGCCAGGAACTGTTACGCTCGTGGAGCCCCCTAACCTGATCAACATAATGCGTCGTGGCAACTAGCAGTTCCGCCCGCGAAGCGAAGTGGAGGTAGAGTGCCTGCCGCGAAATACCTGCAGCCTTGGCGATATCGCCCATACGAACGTCCTGAGCGCGACGCTGTTCGATGAGCTGCCACGTCGCCTCGAGGATTCGGACTCGAGTCCCGGATTCTTGACTTGACACGCTGTCAAGTTTATGCCTATACTCCAGGCAGGTCAATTGACACAGTGTCAAGCTAAAGAGGTTGCTCGAGTTTTTTGGGGTTTGGGGTAGAGGAAGGTCTAAAATGAAAGTCCTCATTTTTGGCGCAACAGGAGGCGTCGGTCGTCAGCTTACAGTGCAAGCGCTGGCGCAAAAACACAGTGTAACGGCGTTTACACGCCCTCTCGCAAACGTGGACGCTGAACATCCCAAGCTGCAGGTTACTCAGGGGAACGTGCTGAGCCTCACTTCGGTAAAGCGGGTAGTGCAGGGTCAGGATGCAGTGCTGTGTGTGCTCGGCGCAGGGCGCAAGGGAACCGTCCGGGCAGAGGGAACCCGGAAACATCATCCGGGCGATGGAGGGGGCGGGCGTCAGGCGGCTGGTTTGTCAGACGACCCTCGGCGTCGGGAAGAGCTGGGATAACCTGAACTTTTTCTGGAAGCATGTCATGTTCGGCCTGGTGTTGCGTCCGGCCTTTGCCGACCATGTCCAGCAAGAGGCGTACGTCGAGCAGAGCACCCTCGACTGGACCGTCGTTCGTCCGGGAGCTTTTGCCACCGGAGCGCAGACCGGCGTGTACCGACACGGTTTTGTCGAAAGAACCTTTGCCTGGTTGGGCAATTACCGCAGACTTAGCAAGGACTATGAAACCTTGTCCGCCTCGAGCGAAGCCTTTCTACCTCGCTAGCTGCGACCTTATCACCAAGCGCCTTGCCCAAACCAACAACACACCCTGGAGAAATAGATGAAGCTATTCCAAAACACCCTCTAGCTCGAGGGTGCAAATCTTTAGCAGGTATACCCTGGGGGCACGCGTCAACTGGTCGGCAACGCCCGTGATGGGTGCCTAGCTCGCACGTTCTAAGATGGCACTTGTATCAATCTTTCTTGGAAGCCTGTAACGGACAACCAAGCGCCTCGTACCGGATCGGGATTGATATACTCAGGGCCGTGACCGTCTCACATTTCGACCTCGCCCCGCTACAAACCGAACTAGGCGCTGCGATCTTCCGTGAGTTGCCCGCGTCGCATCCGTCACCTGAGATCACGCGGTTCTATACGCTGCTCCGGGATTACCCGGAACGCGGCGGTAAACGCTTGCGCGGGCTCGTGCTGCTGCTCTCGGCGGCTGCCCACGGCGCACCGTGGCAGCAGGGTTTGGGCGTGGCAGCGGCCCTCGAGCTGTTTCAAAACTGGGTCTTGGTCCACGACGACATCGAAGACGATTCCGAAGACCGGCGCGGGCGTCCGGCGCTGCATAAACAGGTGGGAGTGCCGGTCGCGCTCAACGTCGGCGACGCGCTGCATATCTATATGTGGCGGACGCTGCTCCGTCATACCTGGGTGATGGGCGCGCCCGGACAACGTATCGTCGAAACTTTCGAAGAGACGATCTCGCGTACCGCCGAAGGGCAGCATCTCGACCTCGCTTGGGTGGCCGAGGAGCGCTTTGACGTGACCGAAGCCGACTACCTGGCGATGGTCACACTCAAGTCGGCGTACTACACGGTCGTGGGGCCGCTCGTACTCGGCGCGCTCTGTGCGGGCGCTGCCCCCGACCCTCGGCTGACAGAAGCGGGGCGCGCACTCGGCGTCGCGTTTCAAATCCGGGACGACGTGCTGAACCTGATGCGCGACGTGTCTTACGGCAAAGAGTTTGCGGGCGACCTGTTTGAAGGCAAACGCACGCTCGTCCTCGCTCACTTCTTTGCACACGCTGCGCCCGAACTGCAAAACGAGGTCAAAACACTTTTAGGGAAACCTCGAGTCCAAAAAACGCACGCCGAGGTCGAACACGTTCTGCTGCTTTTACGTGCGGCGGGGTCGCTCGCTTACGCACAAGGCGTGGCTGAAGAGAAGGCCGAAACCGGTTTAACGCTTTTGCAGGCGTGTTTGGGCGAACTACCGGGACAAGACGCAGCCGAGGCCATCTTAACGACGCTGGCCGAGGTCGCGCAGCGCCGCACCTAAGCTTGCGCCGCGTCTAAACGGTGTGTCTGCAGCGTCTGATGACTGCAAAGACTGTTGTGCAAACAGCTATGTAAAAAGCCACATCTGCATAGTAGCTGCGCGGCTGCGGTTAATTTCACCCTCTTAGACCAGCCCGGCTAACTAAGCTGGGTGGATGTACGGACTTATTCGCTGTCCTGTTTGCCGCCACGCACAAAGCGGGCGTGACGGCCTTTGCAAACGCTGCGCCGAGGGGTTGTTCGAACCCGAAATAGGCCACTTCGAGCTTTCACTTGGAACTTACGGGGGGCGGCTCGAGCAGGCTGTACGCGCCTACAAGTTTCACGGCACCCGGCAGCTCGGCGGACTTTTCGGGCGGCAGCTGGCGGAAACGCTCGAGGCGGCGGCGTGGCCGGTCGATACGTTATGCGCGGTACCGCTCCACGTCACGCGCTACTTGCACCGTGGTTACAACCAGTCGGCGCTCGTGGCGCAGAGCGCCGCAAGCCGCAGCGGTCTCCCCTATCGCCCACTCCTGCGGCGCGTCCGCACGACGCAGCAGCAAGCCAAACTCGGCGCAGCAGCGCGTGAAGACAACGTCTCAGGGGCGTTTTACTCTCAGCGTCTTAGCGGCGAACGGGTGCTCCTCGTCGATGACGTGATGACGAGCGGCGCGACCGTAACCGAGTGCGCCCTGACGTTACTTGGTGCCGGAGCCGGACAGGTGTATGTGGCAACCGTGGCCAGAGCCGCGGCTTAGCTAAACGGACGCTAAATTAGGCTGAATCAAGCATTTGACCGTCTCCGGCGACCGGAGCAGGTCGTCGAAGAGTCCTTCGCTACCGTCTAAGGTGACGCGGCGGCTCGTCAAAGCTTCGGTTTGAACACCTCCCGAGGCGAGCAGCGCCAGGGCTGCCTGAAAGTCCTCATCGCTCAGACCGTAAGTTCCGAGGATGCTGAGCTGGCGCGTGACCACCGCCTGCATCTCGACCTCGACCGTGCGCGCGTTGTTACCCACCCAGACGACGGTGCCTCCATCTTTAACCAGAGCGATCGACTGACCGACCGTCGCGCTGATACCGACGGCTTCAAAGGTTACGTCTGCGCCCCGCCCGCCGGTAAGCTCACGGACGACGCCAAGCGCGTCTTCCTGGGTTGGATTGAGCGTCCGCGTGACGCCGAGCGAGCGGGCGACCTCGAGCCTCGCCTCGCTAATGTCGCTGACGATAACCGCCCCCACGCCCGACGTCAGCAGCACCGACGCCAACAGTAGCCCGATCGTCCCGGCTCCGGCGACAAACGCCGTGCTGTAAGTAGGGGAAAGTTTACGCGACACTTGCGCGGCGTGAAGCGCCACGGCGAGAGGTTCGGCGAAGGCTCCGGCGTCGTACGAAAGACCTTCGGGCAGCGGAAAAAGCCGTCCGGCAGGCCAGACGACGTGCGTCGCGTACGCGCCGGGTGCGTCCATCCCCAGCAGGCGACGCTGAGCATTTTGCACCAGCAGCGGCATTACCGCGACCCTGGCCCCGACCTCCAAGTCTGTGACGCCGTCACCGATCCGCGCGACCCGCCCGGTCGCTTCATGGCCCATGATCAGCGGCGGGGTGCGGCGTCCGGTTGCGCCCGTGTAGCCGTGCAAATCCGACCCGCAGACCCCGGCAGCCCGGACTTCGACAAGCACCTCGTCGGGACGGGTCAGCTCAGGCAGGGGCAGCGTTTGCAGCTCGAGCCGCCCGATCTCCGTCATGACAAGCGCCTGCATCGTTTCCGTTTTACTCATTGTCCTATCACCCCTTTACGCCGCCCCCGACCAGCCAACCGCCGTCCACCACAATTGTCTGGCCGGTGATGTAAGCACCCGCCTCGGACGCCAGCAGCACCGTCGCCCCGGCCAAGTCTGAAGGTATCCCCGGACGACCCTGCGGAATTACACTGACCGCACTTTCGTAAAGTTCGGGGTCTGAGAAGACCGCGTCGGTCATCGCGGTCCAGAACCGCCCCGGCGCGACGGCGTTGACCTGAATGTTGTCCTTTGCCCATTCAACCGCCAGCGCCCGCGTCAGCTGCCGAAGGCCGCCCTTACTCACCGCGTAGAGCGCGATGTTGGGCACTACGATTTCAAACGAGAGCGACCCCAGATTGATGATCTTGCCGCCACCTTGCGCGCGCATCAGCGCGCCCGCCGCCTGACACGCAAAAAACGCGCCTTTGAGGTTTACGTCCATCAACGCGTCCCAGTCGGTTTCGGAAAACGTCGTAGCAGGTTGGCGGAGGTTAATTCCGGCTGCGTTCACCAAAATATCGAGCCGTCCGAAGTGCGCGTGTGCGTCCGCTATCATTTTCTTCACCTCGGTGACCTGAGACACGTCGGTCGGGAGCACAACGGCCTTCTGCCCGGTTTGCCGAACCAGCGCGGCGGCTTCAGTAAGCTGCTCCTCCGACCGTGCTGCTAACGCAATATCCGCGCCACTATGAGCAAGAGCGAGCGCCATCCCCAAACCGAGGCCACGACTACCGCCGGTTACGAGCGCGATCCGTCCGTCCAAACGCAAACTCGGCATAGCAAAGTCGCTATCTAATGGACGGCTAGACATAAATGTAAATCATGCCGGATTAGGCTGCTCAGTGTGGGTAATCATTAGGTTCTCTCAAGTGTAAAATGCGCTCAGGCAAACCATATGTGGCTAGATAGTTTACAAGCACACTCGGATAAACTTCGTTTTCATGAAGTTCTCTAAAAGGTATCCAGATAGGCTCGTAGCTCCCATGATGTTCAGTACGAGAAAATTCTTCGCCCCTTCCAGAACCGAAGGCACCGCTCGCTATCTCTGCATGGTAGTACATTTGTAAATGCGTCACCTTGCCTCTTTCAATTCTTTCAACTACCGCAACAAGCCGCTTAATCTCGACATCTAACCCAAGTTCTTCTTTTGCTTCACGAACGGCACCATCTTCTGTGTATTCAGCTTCCTCAACGCCGCCACCAGGAACAACGAAATACTGGCGATGAGGCTTAACGCGTTTTATCAAGGCGAGATTGTCCTCACGTAACAAGATGACACCGGCACGAATCCTCATCAGCTGTCCATAAAGCAGTTCACCTAACGTTCGACGTTGCGCGCTAAACGGTTTTGCAGCAGCACGACCAAGAGCAAAAACCCGCCGCGAATCACCGATTGCCAATACGAGCTGAGGCTGATGACGCCGCGCCCGTTTTCAAAGTTCAGCATGTTAAAAATCAGCCCCAGCAAAAGCGCTCCCGCAAAGGTGCCCCCGACACTGCCTAGCCCACCGGTCAGAAGCGTCCCGCCGACGACGACCGCCGCAATTGCCGACAGCTCCCAACCGAGTCCTTCGGTCGGTTGTCCGGCTCCGAACTGCGACGCCAAAATCACCCCGGCAAGTCCTGCTAACAGCCCCGACAGTACATAGACAATGACAATAACGCGGTCGGTCGGTAGTCCCATCAGACGGCTCGCCTCTTCGTTGCCGCCGATAGCCAAAACATGACGCCCGAACGAGGTGTAGTGGAGCAGCCCCAGGCCAAGGATAAACGCGGCGAACATCAGCCACGCCGGAACGGGAAACCCCAGCCAGTTACCTTGACCGAGCGTGATGAAGTTGCCTTCATAAGAGACCCCGACCGACTGATTGCGGGCGAGGGTCAGCGCGCCGCCCCGCGCAGCGAGCATCATCGCCAGGGTTGCGATAAAGGGCAAGACCTTGAGCCGCGTGATAACGAGGCCGTTGACAAGGCCGAGAGCAGCCCCGGCGAGTATAGCGGCGAGGGTTGCGGGCAGAAGCCCATAGGGACTTAGAAGTGCGGAGATGACGCTCGAGAACGCCACCACACTCCCCACCGAGAGGTCGATTCCCCCGGTCATGATGACAAACGCCATCCCCAAAGAGATCAGCGCGAACATGGCGTTGTAACGCAAAAAGCTCTCGATGTTGTATTCGGACAAAAACCGCTCGTAACGCACGCCGCCGATAACGATCAGCGCTACGAGCGCCAGCCACACGCCCTGGCGGGTTAAAAACCCGAACCGGCGGCCTGCCGGACGTTTGACCGGTGTTACTGTCATCTCGCTCCCGACCTATGTGCAGGTTTCCAAAGCATGTTCAACCTCATTCTAAGTACTTTCAGCTGCATAGTTTTAACCTCGGCGCGGACGCAAAAAGTAAACTGCGGCGATAATAATTGCCGCCTTGACCACAAGGGCTGCTGCGTCGGGCACACCCCTTGCCAGCAAAGTGTAGCGGATAAGCTGCAAAATACACGCACCTAAAAGTGTCCCGATGACGTAGGCGCGTCCACCTGTCAGGGCGGTTCCGCCGACTGCGACCGCCGCAATCGCGTCGAGTTCCATATTGAGCCCGACCTGATTGGCGTCCGACGAACGGTTGATTGCAACGACGACGAGCCCCGCCACCCCTGCGAGAAGCCCGCTCAGGCCGTACACGGCCAGCTTGACCCGGCCCACCGGAACGCCGACAAGCCGCGCCGCCGCTTCGTTACCCCCGACCGCTAAAAGGTAGCGCCCGAAGACGGTGGCCCGCACGAGCCAAGCCGCCCCCAAAGTGATGGCGAGCATCAGCCAGACCTGAAAAGGAAGCCCCAGAAATCGACCGTAGGCGATCGTCTCGAAAGCCGGATTACGAAACGACTGCAGGTTGCCGTTAGTCATGACCTGCGCGATTCCGCGTCCGGCGATATAGAGGATCAAGGTCGCGATAATCGGTTGGATGCGGAAACGTGTTACGAGCAGACCGTTAAAAAGTCCTCCGGCTCCGGCAGCGAGAACCGGCAGGAGAAAGGCCAGCGTAAGCCCCACAGCGGGCGACCAACCGGGATAGGTAAAAAGGATCGGCGCGAGCGCCCCGCTGATCGCCATCAGCGAACCGACTGACAGGTCGATGCCGCCCGTAGCGATAACGAGCGTCATCCCAACACCGACAATCGCCACGGTAGCGACCTGTGTAAGGTTGACGTTGAGGGTGCGGAGTGTTAAGAAGTTGGCTGTAAAAAAGATGTTAAAAACGGTGAGGGCGAGCAGTGCGGCAAGGGCCGTCAGGGTCGGGCTTACCCGCCACGCCCGCCGGGGGCGGGTCTCGGGTGGTACAGGAGGGCTCAGCTCAGGGCGCATGAGCGGCTTCCGTTCCGGTAGCGATCAAGTTCATCATCGCCCCTTCGCTCAGCTTATCGTCGTGCAGTTCCGCGACGCTGACCCCGTCGCGGAGGACGACCACACGGTCACACCCTTCAGCGAGTTCCTCCAACTCCGACGAGATCATTAAAACGCCGAGCCCCGCTTCAGCGAGTTCGTTGATGAGTTTTTGAATCTCGCCCTTTGCGCCCACATCGATGCCCCGCGTCGGTTCGTCTAAAATGAGCAGTTTAGGCCCCAAGCAGAGCCAACGTGCGAGCAGCACTTTTTGCTGATTGCCGCCGGAGAGTTCGCCGATGGGCTGCTCTACCCCGGCGGTTTTAACGCCTAGCTTTTGAATAAACGCTGCGACGATCTCACGTTGGCGGGCGCGGTCCACGACGCCCGCTCGGGCGAGCTGCGGTAACAGCGCCAACGTCAGGTTTTCTTGCACCGACAGCTGCGGAATAATACCCTCGGCTTTACGGTCTTCAGAACAGAAGCCGAGACCGGCTTGAATCGCGTCGGCGGGTGCGCCAAACTGCACCTCTCGCCCTTCAAAGGTGAGGGTACCCGCCTGCGGCGTATCTGCGCCGAAAACGAGCCGCGCCGTCTCTGTGCGGCCCGCGCCTAAAAGTCCGGCTAAACCGACGATTTCACCGCTGCGGACGCTTACATCGACCTGGCGCACCTTCGGTTTACGCGCCAAGCCGTGCGCCGTGAGCAGCATCTTGTTGGGGTCCGTGTGCCGCGCCTCAAAAGCGGTCTGTCCACCTTTAGCGACCTCTTGCACCCCTTTGCCGAGCATCTGCGCGACCAGCTCGAGCCGCCCCAACCCGCGCATCTCACCGGAGAAAACCGTCTCCCCGTCACGTAAAACCGTAATCCGGTCGCACACTGCGTAGAGTTCCTCGAGCCTATGTGTAATAAAAAGCGTCGCCACGCCGTCTACTTTAAGCTGCCGAATAACGCCGAAGAGCAGCTCGACCTCGCGGTCGTCTAGAGACGAGGTGGGTTCGTCCATCACCACGAGCTGCGCGTGAAATGATACCGCCCGCGCGATCGCCACCATCTGCTGCACCGCGATATTGTAGAGGGCCAGCGGCTGCGTCACGTCGATGTGGATATTAAACCGGGTCAGGAGCGCTTCAGCGTCGCGGTTCATGGTGCGCCAGTCCAAAAAACCCCAGCGTTTGGGTTCACGGCCTAAAAAGATATTTTCAGCGACCGAGCGGAGCGGAACGAGGTTCACCTCTTGATAGATGGTGCTGATCCCTGCTGCCTGCGCCGCCCCCGGTGAGCTAAAATCGACCTCTTGCCCCGAAAAACGCACACTGCCCGTGTCGCGGCGGTACGCGCCGGTCAGGATTTTGATCAGCGTCGATTTGCCTGCGCCGTTTTGCCCGACGAGCGCGTGGACCTCTCCGGGCAAAACGTTGAGCCGCGCCCCGCTGAGCGCCCTTACGCCTCCGAAACTTTTGCTGACGCCGGTAACCTCGAGCAGCGCCCCTTTTGCTGCTTCGCCACCGGTTTCAGACGCGTCATTACGGACTGCGTTCTCGTTCATGAAGACGCTACCGAGCTGCGTATCATAAAGCTGCATATCATAGAGCTGTCCATCATAGTCCCTCGCAAAATAAGATTTTACAGCTTTCAACACCCGAGCAGGCAGGGTTGACCCTGCCTGCTCACGGGACAAGCTCAAACTTTAGTAGGCGCTGGCGAGACCTTCAGCTGCGTTTTCTGCGGTGTAGTCGCGGTCGTCGAGGATGAGTTTGGGCTCAACCGCCTCACCACTCGCGTAGGCTTCCATCGTGTCAAAAGCGATTGACCCGAAGCGGGGATTCGACTCAACCACGTAGTTGATCTTACCGTCTACTACGAGCTGCACCGCTTCTTTACCGCCGTCGATGGAGAGCACCATCACGTCGTCGCCGGGGGTGCGCCCCGCCGCCTCGAGCGCGGCAACCGCGCCGATGGCCATCTCGTCGTTGTGGGCATAGATAACGTTCACGTCCGGGTGCGACTGAAGCAGCGTTTCCGTGACCTGACGCCCCTGGTCACGAGCAAAGTCACCGGACTGCGAGGCAACGATCGTCATGTTGTCCTGCTGCGCGATCACGTCGTCAAAACCTTTTTTACGGTCGTTTGCGGGGGATGAACCGGTCGTACCTTCCAGCTCGATAATCTTGACGTCCCCGCTCGAGTTCTCAACCAACCACTCGGCGACGCGCTGACCCTGCATTACGAAGTTCGAGCCGATAAAGGTCACGTAGTCCTCGCCTGCTTTGGCGAGCGACGCGTCAACGTTGCGGTCTAAGAGAATCACGGGAACTCCGGCATTTTTAGCCTCTAAAATCACCGGGGCAAGCGGTTTTTCTTCACGGGGTGCCAAGAAGATCAGATCGACGCCTTGCGCGATCATCGAACGTACGTCGGCAACTTGCTTCGCCGCCGAACCTGCGGCGTCGGTGTAGACGAGCTGATCGCCGCGCTCTTTGGCGGTGTCTTGCATCGAGGTCGTTTCAGCGATGCGCCAGGGGTTGTTGCTCTCCGTCTGAGCAAACCCGACCGTATAACTGTCTTGCTGCTCCAAAGGCGGGAGCTGCGCCAGAGCTGCCCCTGCCAAGAGCATTCCTAAAAGTCCTAAACCTAAGCCGATACGCTTCATAAAGCTTCCTTTCCTAGAGAAAACGCTTTGACCAAAACGCGCGAAGATATCTAAAGATCAAACGGCCTGGAACCGACGAAACCAGACGAAGCCAAACCGAACGCTCTACACCGGCCCTTTGTCAGCCCTGCACCTCCCTAAAATTGTTTACCGGGCCTGAGCCCACGGGTATAGGGATAATTTAAGCAAGTTTTTCTTAAAAGTCAAGTTTTTTGGATATAAAAGGGTTTGGGCGCTGCTGGCTTGATCATGCCGACGCGGTAGCTTCCGGTAAACCCCGCAAGAACGGGTAGGAAAGCCGTTTCTCGAGGTGACGCACCTAAAGTAATATGTCAAGATATTTTGTAGAGCTGCAAGTATACTGTGTGTCCGAGGAGTCAACTGATGATTGTAGCCGGTAACAAAACCTTGACGGTCGATGGCGACGGTGCGCTTACTGTTTTACAAGCCCTTAGTTCAGAAACGCGCCTCTTGATGCTCAGTTTGCTCTCGCACCGCGTGATGAACGTCTCCGACCTGACTAAAACGCTGGGCCTGCCCCACTCGACGGTCAACTTTAACCTCAAGCAGCTCGAGGAGGCCGGACTCTTACAGGTGCAGTACACCCCCGGCACCCGGGGACGGCAAAAGCTTATTTCCAAGCGTTACGACGAGGTACTCTTGAAACTGCCCGGTATCGGCATCGAAAGCTCGCAAGATGTAGTCGAGGTGTCGATGCCGATCGGCAACTTTAAGCGTTTTGACGTACGCCCGACCTGCGGCCTCGCCTCGGAACGTAAATTTATCGGGATGATCGACGACCCCCGCAGCTTTTACGAACCCGAACACGTCTTCGCGCAGATTTTGTGGTTTCGTGAAGGCTTTGTCGAGTACGACTTTCCCAACAACGTGCCCTACGGCGCGTCGGCCACCGATTTAGAATTATCGGTTGAACTCTGCTCCGAAGCGCCCGAGTACGACCTCGAGTGGCCCTCGGACATCACCTTGTGGATTAACGGCGTCGAACTCGGAACCTGGACCGCACCGGGAGACTTTGGCGGCGAACGCGGCCGCCTCACCCCTCCGTGGTGGCAGACTGAGCAAACCCAGTACGGCCTGCTCACCTGTTGGCGCGTTACGGGGCGGAGCACGACCGTTGACGATCAAAAGCTCTCGGGCGTGACGCTCCGCGATCTGGGGTTGGACGCCAACAACCACATTTCGGTGCGGCTCGGAATCAAACAGGACGCCGCCCACGTGGGCGGCGTCAACCTCTTCGGGCGTAAATTCGGCAATCATCCGCAAGACCTCTTGCTCCGGACGCGTTACGCGTTTCGTGAGGGGGAACGGCCCTACAAGCTCAAATAGCGACAACCATCGTTACTACGCTGATTCTTCACCGTGAACCGCCAACGTGCAAGACCCGTCCTGAGGCTGAGCCCTGGCCGCCACACGGTAACGACCGGGTGGCTGTGAACGGGCGTGACTAAACGCGCGGCTAAAGGCGTAAACAGAGGTATAACCCACAGAACGCGCGATGGTGTCTAGGTCATCATCGGTGTCTCTAAGCCGTAAAGCCGCGTGGTCCATACGGAGCCGGGTAAGGTACGCTCCCGGAGTCTGGCCGATGACCGCCGGAAATCGCCGCGCCAAGGTCGCACGTGACACAAAGATTTCCTCCGCAAGCATTTCAGTCGTCCAGTTCCTGGCAGGGTCTCCGTGAAGCTTGACAACCGCTTTACTGATTAGGGGGTCGGTGAGAACGCCCAACCATGACGCCTCCACTCCGGCGGGGTTGTCCAGCAGCCAAGCCCGTAAAAGCTGAACCAGCAGAATATCAACGAGCCTATCTAGCACCATAGAGGTGGCGAGCTGAGGGTACGCCAGCTCTCGCCCAAGCAGCCGAACCGTATCGCCGAGACAACCGCCGTGGTCGGCGCGGATGTGAACAACGTCAGGGAGAAGTTCTAGCACCTGAAGTGAAACCGCCGGATCATACTGATAAGACGCGCACAACATATGTGTCTGAACCGGACCTGCGCCCAATTGGTAGACGCCGCCGTCATCTCGAGTAAGCTCAGCCTCAGCATGGTCATGCGGACACATCACAGCGCCCAGGTCGCTTGACAATGGGTCACTCGACAAACTGTGCTCGCTGCCAGTCGGTAAGAGAACGACGTCCCCAGGCATCAGCTTTAGCGGCGGCTGACCGGGCACGCTGAGCCACACGACGCCGGCAGTGACTGCATGAAAAGCTGCACCAGGGATGCTGTGACGCCACAAACCCCAAGCCTCCCCCGCCTCTACACGCGCCCCAACGGTACCCCGGACGCCTGACATTGCCAGTACATCAGCCAGTAGGTCCATGTCCACAGTCTATCTCCGCTCGACTTATATAGGCAAGCGGTTGGTGTACTAATTGCATCACACTTGAAACACATGTGAGGCAAAAAGATATTTTAACAAGCTTTTTAGGCATTTACTGTTTCAACGTATGTCTATAGACTGGCTTTATATCGGAACAGCCGCTCACCTTGGGCGAATTATCCTTTCCGATGGAGGAGTCCATCATGGAATTATCAACGCGTACTGCTCTCGTCACTGGAGCCAACCGGGGTTTAGGCCGCCAATTTGCCCTTCAACTCCGTGAGCGCGGTGCTAAAGTCTACGCGACAGCGCGTAACCCGGAGCGCATTGACCTTCCCGGTGTCAACGTATTGCAGCTCGACATCACCGACCCGGCGTCGGTAACGGCGGCGGCAGCAGCAGCCGGAGACGTCAGCTTGCTTATCAACAACGCCGGTACCGCCACCAATCAAAATCTCGTGACCGGCGACCTCGAGAAAATCAGGCTCGAGATGGACACCCACTACTTCGGTACGCTCAGCATGGTTCGGGCGTTTGCCCCCATCCTCGCCAAAAACGGGGGCGGGGCAATCCTCAACGTTTTGTCGGCGCTGTCATGGTTTTCGTATGACGGGGTTGACGCTTACAGCGCAGCGAAGGCTGCCGAGTGGAGCCTGACCAATGGGATTCGCCTCGAGCTAGCAGCACAAGGCACACAGGTTACGGGGCTTCACTTGGGCGCAGCCGACACCGACATGATGGCCGGTTTTGACGTCGAGAAGAGCGACCCCGCCGATATCATACGCACCGCACTTGACGGCCTTGAAGCCGGTAAGCTCGAGGTTTTAGCCGACGACTGGAGCGTCCAGATCAAGGCTTCGCTCGCCGGTGACCCACGCGACTTCTACTTCCCGGACGTTCCCGTCAGCTAAACCACCGCTGGAATCAGCTTCGCTAGAAAGCCACCTCTTGCTAAGAGGTGGCCTTACAGCAGGTATCATCTGGTCAGCAACGCTCTCTATCTGAGTTTTGCTGACTAGCACGCACATTCTGAAATAGTGCTTAGTGCAAGTTCTCTTGGAAATGCTATTAGAATATCTTTGTCCTTCTAAACACAGTTTACTGCGAATCGGGCTCGAGCATAATTTTCACCCCTTCACCGCGCAGCAGCATCTCCATCCCCTCGGCAAAACGGCTGAGCGGCAAGCGGTGCGTGACAATCGCGTTTGCGTCTACGACGCCCCGGTAGAGGTAGTCAATCGCCAGCGGATAACAGTACGGCCCCAAATGCGCGCCGTGAATATTAAGTTCTTTACGGTCGCCGATAATCGACCAGTCGGCGGTCGTCGGCGAGCCGAACACGCCGAACGCGACAAAGGTGCCGAGTTTACGAATCATGTTGAGGCCGTTGACGACTGCTTGCGGGTAGCCCGTCGCTTCGATAAAAACGTCCGCGCCGTAGCCATCGGTCAAATCTTTCACGCTCTGCACCGGGTCTTGTTCGTTGATGTTGATCGTCACATCTGCACCCAGCTTTTTCGCCAGCTCGAGCCGCTCCGGTTTCCCGTCCTGCACGATAATCAGGCCGGGATTTTTTTGCTTGATGACTTGCAGCTTAAGTAAGCCCAGCGTTCCTGCCCCAGCCAGGACGACCGTATCACCGAGCTGAATCTCGCCGCGTTCGACCGCGTGAATGGCGCACGCCAGCGGCTCGATGAGAACGCCCGCCTCTAAAGACATATCGTCTGGTACCTTGTGGACACGGGCGTTCACACCGAACTTCATATAGTCGGCCCACGCGCCGTCCGCAACTTCACGCTGAAAGCCGTAGATATTATGAACTTCGCACATCCAGTACTGCCCGCGTTTGCAGTAACGACACGCGTCGCACGGATAAATCTGCTCGGCTATCGCCTTGTCGCCGACCTTAAGACTGTGCTTTTCCCCCGCCCCTTCACCGAGCTCGGTCACGGTGCCGAAAAATTCGTGACCAGGGGTAACAGGCACCTTGACGTAAGGGTCGTCGCCGTCCCAGAACATCCCACTACCGGTGAAACATTTGCCGTCCGATCCGCAAATCCCCGACGCGTCCACATGAATAACGACTTCGCCCGGCCCGGCGGTCGGTTTGGCGATGGTCTCTAGGCGGTAGTCGCGTGGGCCGTAGTTACGCACCGCCATCATGGTGTCTGAGGTTGTCTTAGCTGAGGTTGTTTCTCTGGTCAGAGTGTCTGACATGTCTATGCCTCCTGTTGGTTTTTTAGCTCGAGCGCCGCACGGCAGCGCTGTACGCTCTCTATAACATCTTGCTCGACGGTTTTATCACCCTGTTCAAACGGGTGAAAGACCTCTAAAATCAGCGGTATGTCCGTCCCGTCCTGCACAAGTTGTTTCGCTACCGCGCGCACCTCAACCATACCCGAACGCGTAAAGCCCCAGTGCGAATCGCTCAGGCCGTCGGTTTGTTGCAGGTGAACGAGCGCTACACCCTGAGCGAGTGCAAGCCAGGGCTCGAGCCTCGCCCCCTCTCCGCAAAGAGGGCTGTAAAGTACGTGTCCGAGGCCGAGTGCATACCGTACCGGCAACGCCGCAACATCTTTAAGGTCTTCCAGAAGCTTTTGGGCGTCCGCGACGTTCCACGGAACGTCGCGGCGGAGTGGGGTAGGTTCGATAAACCGTTCCTTAAGCCCTGCTCTTTTCGCGTAGGCCGTCGGATTGCCCAAGTCGCGAATGAGTTCATCATAGCGGCGGTCAACCTGCTCCGGCTCGGCGGCCTGCGTTACGCCGAGCCCACCTATAGCAGGCACTTCCCGCTCGGCGGCGAGGTTTACGGCGCGCTCCAACCACCTTTTTGCAGCCCTGCGCCCCTCAGGGTCAGGATGCAAAAGGCCGTTGTTAGGTATACGCCGCCAGCCCGACAAAACCGCTGTGCAACGTCAAACCTTCGGCAGCTGTAGCCTCCCGAATCCTTCTGGCGAGCGGACGCGACAACTCACCTGGCTACCACGGGTCAAGCAGGTCGAACGAGAACTGCACCAGGTCGGTGTCCAGCCCACGCCGTACGAACGCCGCCCAAACCTCGAGTCCGGGGCGTCACACATCGGCGCGCCGCTACGCTAAACTAGCCGGATGGAGTTACCCGTTACCGCTTTACCTGAAATTCGCGCCGATGGTCGGAGGGTTCACGTCATCACTCACGGCTGTCAGATGAACGAATACGACACGCACACCGTCTTGTCCGAACTCGCGGCGGGCGGGCACCAGATTGTGGGCACACCCGAAGACGCCGACGTGATTATCTTAAACACCTGCGCGGTACGCGGCAAACCCGTCGAAAAAGTCGTGACGATGTTGGGCGAATATCGTAAACAAAAGCTTGCCGGACGCGACCTGACGGTCGGGATGATGGGCTGCCTGGCGCAACTTGAAGAGGGTCAAGAGATCGCCCGCAAATTCGGTATAGACATCCTGGTCGGACCGGGGGCGATTACCGATATTTTGAGTGCCCTCGAGTCCGTAGAGCAAAACCATGAACCGTACTGGAGTCTCGAGTTCAAGGACGACCTGCACGAACACCTGACGCCTGCGCCGGAGACCCTGACCGGCTTTTTGACGATCATGCGCGGTTGCAACCATCACTGCACCTACTGCATCGTGCCGCAAACGCGTGGGCCGGAAGTCTCGAGGTCGCTGGAAAGTATCCTCCACGAAGCTAAGGCGATGCAAGAAAACGGCGTTCAGGAAATCTATCTTTTGGGTCAAAACGTCAATTCTTACGGTTTGGGCCGAGACGATCTGCCGTCGTTTGCCGAACTTTTACGGCGCGTCGCCGATACCGGCATCCCGCGCGTCAAGTTTACGACCTCGCACCCGATGAACTTTACCTCGGACGTGATCGACGCCGTAGCCGGACACGACAACATCTGCAAATACATCCACCTGCCGGTGCAGTCGGGCTCCGACCGGATTTTACGGCGGATGGCGAGGGAGTATCGCCGCGAACGTTACTTGGATATCGTCGCAGAAATCAAGGCCAAAATCCCCGACGTGGTGCTCTCTACTGATATTATCGTCGGTTTTCCCGGTGAGACCGAAGAGGACTTCGGCGCAACCATGTCACTTTATGAAGAGGTGCAGTACGACGCCGCTTACATGTTTATGTACTCGGCGCGGCCCGGTACGCCCTCTTACACGCATTTCGACGATTTGCCCAGAGCGGTTAAAAGCGAACGGTTAGGGCGACTTATCGAACGGCAAAAAGGCTGGTCGCACCTTAAAAATCAGCGTTGGGTCGGGCGTGAGCTGCGGGTACTCATTCGGGAGGCGGCGACCGATTCGCAGTACGTCGTCGGGCATTCGGATCAAAACCATACAGTCTTGGTGCCGCGTGAACAAGTCGATCGGATGGGGCTTTATACCGTCACGGTCGAAACGGCGACGCCGCACACGCTCTACGGGACGGTCGCCGGAGTGACGCATGAGAGCATCCCGCTGATGATGGCGTCTTGATATCTCCGGCAGAGGTCGTCAGAACCTTTTGGGATCTGATGAACATCAATGATTTTTGGGCTGTCGGTCGGCTACTTGCAGATGAGTATAGGCTCGAGTATCCCCAATCAGGCGAAACATTTTATGGTCGGGATAGCTTTGCGCGTATCAACGAAAACTATCCGGCCAACAGTTTATGGCGTTTCACGGTTCACAAGCTCGTCGCTGAAGGGCCGGAAATCGTTTCTGATGTAAGCGTCACGGACAGCGTCGTAAAGGCTCGAGTTATCACCTTTTCAACCGTTGAGGACGGACTTATTGTAAGGCAACTCGAGTTCTGGCCCGAACCTTTTGAAGCTCCCGAATGGCGCAGGGCTTGGACGCAAAACCCGGCGTGACTGAGTTGACGAGGGATTTTACGGCGACGACCTTTGTCGTTTGGCAGAGCGGCGTGCTCTTACATAAACACAAAAAACTGGGGCATTGGTTTCCCCCCGGCGGCCACGTAGAACCCAATGAACTCCCCGACGACGCAGCGGTGCGCGAGGTTTTAGAAGAGTCGGGCGTGCCGGTCGCGCTGATCGGTGAACGGGCGCTCCCGCTTACCGAACCGCGCCAGCTTATCCGGCCCAGAGGCGTGCAGCTCGAGACTATCTCACTAACTAACGGTGTAGCAGATCACGAACATATCGACCTGATCTATTTTGCCAAACCGTTTCCAGATTATCACGGCGCACTTTTAGAAACCGACAAAACCCTCGGCTGGTACGACGTAGCGGGGCTGGGGGAGCTCGAGCTGACCGAAGAAATTCGTTACTGGACTGCGCTGGCGCTTTTAGAACTTTCTTAGCAGGTAAAACTTATGCGGGAGGTGGCCCGCAACTCCCCCGCCGAAGCAGCGTTCCGTCTAGCCGTAGCCGCTCGGCTGAGCGGCCGGGGTCTCGAATCTCTTGCAGCACCAACTCGGCTGCGGCTAGACCCATCGCCTCGACGGGTTGACCGATAACATCGACGGCAGGCTCGACGACCTGCGTCCACGGATAGTCGTCGAAACTCAGCAGCGACACATCGTCCGGAATCGTAAGCCCCAGCTCTTTAAGCGCCCTGAACGCACCGAGAGCTAAGTTACCGGTCGTTGAAAAAAGCGCTGTCGGCGGTTCGGGCAACCTCATCAGTTCTTTGGTCAGCTCGTAAGCTTCTCCCGGAGTCGGATAGATAACCCGCCTGTACTCCGGCGGTAGCGGAAGCCCCAGCTCCGCTACCGCCGCCGGAAACGCAAGGGTGCGTTCATCGGGCAAAATCGTTTTGTGAAACGTACCGAGCGAGGCGATACGTTTGTGACCGAGCGACGCCAAATACGCTACCCCGGTATGGACGCAACCCTTATTGTCCAGCATCACGTGGCTAAAAGGACTTTGCGGAAAGATATAGTCGATCTCGACTACAGCGGTGCCCCGCGCCTGCATCCGGCGGAGATACTCCAAGTTCGGCGTCCCGTAACCCGAGCGGAGAATCAGCCCGGCGACGCGGAGGCCCGAGAAGGCTTTAAGCTGCTCCAGTTCGTTCTTTACGTCGTATTCGTTGTCCGCGACGAGCAGCGTGTAACCCTCAGCTCGCAGCGCCTTACCGATAGCCCGCGTTAGACCGGCGAAAAACGGTTCGACGATGTTGCCCACAATCAGCCCGACGGTGTGGCTTTGGCCCCGGCGTAGGGTCGCCGCGACCTGATCGGGTTCGTACTCGAGTTCGGCGACGGCGCGTTGCACTTTAAGGAGCGTCCTAGGCGCGAGCAGTTCGGGTGAGCGAATCGCACGTTTAGCTGTGGTGGGCGAAACCCCCGCACGCCGCGCGACATCGGTGATAGTGGCCACGAGGCCACTATAGCAAAGGTGTGTCGGCAACCGTATAAATTCAAAGAGCTATACATACTTGACAAAGCTGTGCAGGGTGTATTATCGTAATGGCCACGAGACCATTGTGGAAGGCAGACGTCGATAGCGTTAGGATAGCGGTACGTCTGCATATCTATCGGAAGGAGGCTGGCCCCAAGGCCGAGTTACGCGTACGCCCGAGTTGCTTTATGCCCCCCTTAGGAGATACAGATGAAGAAACTGCTTTTAGGAACCGTCGCACTGCTGTTAGCAGCTGGCGCTTCAGCCCAGACTACGCTGACAATTGCCTCGGTCAACAACCCCGACATGGTAACGATGCAAGAGCTCTCAAAAGACTTTGAAAAGCAAAATCCCGACATCAAGCTCGAGTGGCTCTTTCTGGACGAAGGCACGCTCCGTAGCCGCCTGACGACCGACGTCGCTACCGGTTCGGGTTCGTTTGACGTCGTTACCGTAGGCGCGTACGAAACGCCGCTGTGGGCCGCGAACGACTGGATCGTTTCGGTCGATTCACTTACCGAGCAGTTTCCAGACGTCTTCGCCAACTACGACCGCGAAGACCTGCTTCCTGCAATCACCGCCATCAACACCTACGAAGATCAACTCTACGCCGTTCCTTTTTACGGTGAGTCGAGCTTTACGATGTACAACAAAAAGCTTTTCGACGCCGCCGGTTTGACGATGCCCGAGCAACCCACCTGGGAGCAGATCCAAGAGTTCGCCTGCCAGCTTAACGACCCCGCCAACAACGTTGCCGGGATCGTCTTACGCGGTAAACCCGGTTGGGGCGACAACATGGCCCCGATTACTACGGTCGTGAACACCTTCGGGGGTCAGTGGTTCGACGCCGAAGGCCATCCGCAACTCGACACGCAGGCGTGGAAAGACGCCATCTCTTTTTACAGCAATCTCGTAAACAAGTGTGGCCCTCCCGGTGTGACCGGTATCAGCTTTCCTGAAGCGTTGCAGCTCATGTCAACTGGTCAGGCCGCCATGTGGGTGGACGCGACGGTTGCCGCAGGCTTTTTAGCCGGCACCAAAGAAGGCCCGAACCTCTCCTACGCGCTCGCGCCGGTCGGATCGGTTGACAAAGGTAACGCGTGGCTCTGGTCGTGGAACTTAGGAATTCCCAGCTCGAGCCAGAAGCAGGAAGCTGCCGCTAAGTTTGTGGCCTGGGCGACCTCGAAAGATTACGTCAACCTCGTTGCCGAAAATAAAGGCTGGGCCGCCGTGCCGCCCGGTACCCGCACCTCGACCTACGAAAACCCGCAGTACACCAAAGCCGCCCCCTTCGCGCCTTTAGTCCTGCAGTCGATCGAAAATGCCAACCCGAACGATTCAACCGCCGAACCGACCATCGCCCCCGGCGTGCAGTTCGTGCAGATTCCTGAATTCCAAGGGATCGGCAACGACGTCGCGCAGATCGTCTCGGAGATTCTCTCAGGCGGAACGAGCGTTGACGACGGTTTAGCCCGCGCGCAAGATATCGCCGACAACGCGATGATCGACGCAGGTTACTACTAAGTCCGCCTCGAGCCCACACGCGTAAATAGCAGGGGTGGGGTTTACGAACTCCACCCCTGTTAGTCTCTACCCTCCGCTGCCAATACCCGGAAAATAGACCTGAGTGGCATAAAAAAGAAAGACCTGTCAGCTCTACAAGCTCAGTTCGCCCGTGTGTACGCAGTTATGGCGTAGTTGTACAACCCTTTAGCTCGAGGAGGCAGCTATGGCGAGCCAAGCCCTAACCCCCGATGAACCCGCTGTAACCGCAAAACCGCAGAGCGGTGAGCGGCGCAAGTTTTTATCCGCACCCGGACTGCTGTTTCTCGTTATCGTCACGCAGGTTCCGTTCGTGCTGGCGATCTGGTTTTCGTTTACCAATTGGAACCTTTTACGTCCGGATTCTCAAGGCTTTATCGGTTGGGACCGGATGTGGCGCAACTATTCGCGTATCCTGACCAATCCGGATTTCCTCGCCGTTATCATCAATACGGTCGTGCTGACGCTCTCGGTTGTAGTCATTACTTTTGCCGGCGGACTCGCGCTCGCGCTACTCTTAAACCGCCCGTTTCCGGGACGTGCGCTTGCCCGGACGCTCCTTATTTCACCCTTTTTGATGATGCCGGTCGCCGCCGCCGTACTTTGGAAAAACGTCATGCTAGACCCTTCTTTCGGCTTTTTTTCGTACTATCTGGGTCTCCTCGGGATTCGCAATTTTTACGCGCTCGAGGCGTTTCCGATGCCGACGGTGATTGCCATCGTCTCGTGGCAGTGGATTCCTTTTGTGATGCTCATCTTGCTCGCCGGACTCCAGTCGTTACCCGACTCAACGACCGAAGCGGCCCGCATCGACGGCGCGAGCGGCTGGGCGATGTTTCGTCACATCATCTTTCCGCACCTTACGCAGTTTGTTGAGATCGCACTGCTGCTAGAAACGATCTTTATCTTGAGCGAGTTCGGCACCATCTTTGTGACAACAGCAGGCGGTCCGGGGACTCAAACAACCAACTTACCGTATCAGATTTTCCTCGAGGCTTTTTCTCGGCAAAACGTCGGACGGGCGAGCGCTTACGGTATCTTCGCCGTCATTTTAGCCAATATCGTCATCGTGCTGTTTTTACGTGTGTTGCGCCGCAACGCTGACTCTGGCGAGGTGAATTTATGAGACCCGGAAACTCAAAACTCAGCGGCACGCTGCTCTCGATTTTTACCCTGCTGCTCGCGTTCGCCATGTTTTTCCCGATCCTCTGGATGGTCATGACGTCGTTTAAGACCGAGCAGATGGCGATCACCTTTCCGCCGCGCTTCTTTTTTGAACCGACGCTCGAAAACTGGCGTATCGCACTCTTTAACTCGCCCTTTTTAGAATACCTGCAAAACACCGTCGTCATCACTTTTTTTGCCATTTTGCTGGCGCTCGTGTTGGGCGTCCCGACCGCTTACGCGATGGCGTTTTATCAAACCAAACGCACCGATTCATCACTCCTTTGGATGATGTCAACGCGGATGCTCCCGCCAGCCGGAGTCATCGTTCCTTTGTACGTGCTATTTTTACGGCTCAACCTACTCGATACACATTTGGGGTTGATTATCCTTTACGCTGGGATGAATTTCCCGCTAGTGGTGTGGATGATGCGCTCGTTTATGTTGGAAGTCCCTTACGAGGTCGTCGAGGCGGCCCGCTTAGACGGCGCGAACTTGTGGCAAGAGTTTATGCGCGTGATTATGCCGCTCCTGATCCCGGGCCTCGCCGCGACTGCGCTGCTCGCCATGATCTTTACCTGGAACGAGTTCTTTTTAGCGGTCAACCTGACCTCACGCGACGCTTCACCCTTGTCGGTTTACGTTTCGACCTTTAAGGCCGCACAGGGAAACCTCTTTATCGCCAAGATGTCGGCGGCAGCAACTGCAGCCGTTATTCCGGTCTTGCTCGCCGGTTGGGTCGCGCAGCGGCAGCTCGTGACCGGTCTGACGATGGGCGCGATTAAGTGACGGAGATACGTAAATGATAGCCGCACAAATTCGTTCACCGCTCGAGTCCGACCTGTTAGAAACCGCCGAACCGGGCGTCGGCCCCCGCGACGTGCTGATCGAGGTTAAAAACGCCGGGGTTTGTGGTACCGATTTGCACATCTGGCACGGCTCTTACGCACTCGCCGCCTACCCGGTCGTACCCGGCCACGAGTTTAGCGGCGTCGTTGCCGCCGTCGGTGAGCAGGTGCAAAACTTCTCTGTTGGTGAGCGCGTCACCGCCGACCCGAATCTGCCCTGCTACAGCTGCGTTTTTTGTCAGCAGCGGCAGTTTAATCAGTGCTTGAACCTAGAGGTCGTCGGCGTGACCCGGAGTGGCGCGTTCTCACGTTACGTCGTCGTTCCTGAAAGCGCGGTCTACAGCATTGGTGAGCTGCCGTTTTCCGAAGCAGCGCTCCTAGAACCGCTCGCCTGTGTGGTCTGGGGCCTTAAACAGGTGCAACTCCAAGCCGGTGACACCATGCTGATTTTCGGTGCTGGACCGATGGGCCTGCTTATGTTGCAGGCCGTTTTACGCGCCGGGGCCGCGTCGGTGGTGATCGTCGACAAAGAATCGGGGCGGCTGAGGCTTGCCGCAAGCCTCGGCGCGACGACGTTTCAAGCTGACGACCTTTCGCCGGGAATACTTAAAGACTTCGCCCCTCACGGCTTCGACGTCGTCGCCGACGCAACCGGCGTCCCGCAGGTTATCGAAGGGACGTTCGCGTACGTTAAACCGGGCGGCAAAATCTGGGTTTTCGGCGTGGCTGCGGGCGACGCGCGGGTACCCTTTTCACCCTTTGAGGTGTTTCGCAAAGACCTCAAGGTCATCGGTTCGTTCGCCCTCAATAAAACCTTTCACGAAGCTATTTCGCTCGTACGTGGAGGCGCGCTTACCTTAGCGCCGCTTATATCGCACACCCTCCCTATCCGCGAGTTCGAACGGGGTTTAGGGCTCGCCGAACGCGACCCTAAACGCTTAAAGATACAATTCGCTTTTGAGTAGCTTCCAGCGGCGTTCGTAATGGTGAGGCGCAGTCTGTTTGGCTGCGCCTCTTTTATGGTGGTCAGGTTTTGCGGTAGTATTCAGGCTGCTCGAGGCGGCTTCAAGCCAAAAAAAGAGCTGCCCGAGAGGGCAGCCTGGGAAGGGACGTTGTGCTTAGAGGTGAAAGTTGACACCTAACTTGGCGCGAAACGACCCGCCAAGATCGGTAAAGTCTCTTTTAACTACTGCACCCGGCTGAAGTTCACCAAAAACCCCGAAACGTCCGAGTAGCGCTTCAGCACCGATGATAGCGTGTGCGCCGTAGCGGTAAGCGTCTCTGATATTGTCCGCCTTTTTGCCGTAGTAGCCGTCAATTCCGGCACCCAAATAAAGCGAGTTGTTCGTCGGCGCACCGACAATCGCGTCGCCCCCAGCAGTCAGCCGATCGACGTTGAGAAAAAAGTTGTTGAGCACGTCCAAGCTCGCCATGCTCGGCTGCAAATTGCTCAAGTTTCCCTCAGCGCTCACACGCACTTCGAACTCTGGGGTCAAGTTGACACCGGCTTGCACGCCGAGTTTGAAGTTTTCGTTAAATATCGGCGTACCCGCCGTCGCGCCCAGATAGACGGTTTGGGCGAAGGCACTTGGAACGGCCAAGGCGAACAAAATGAGTAGAGTTTTCGTAAAGGTGTTCATAGGCGCGAGTGTAACTAGTTCCCCTTAAGAGAAGCTTAAGGAAAATTACAAACCGATGGGTAACTTTAGGGTAACTTCACAGTCGGCGTCTGCAGCACACACAAAGTCGGTCAGCCTTGCCCTACCGACTACCTTTCGTGTATACTCCGGGGCGCTTAGGTCTCGGGGCGTGGCGCAGTCTGGTAGCGCACCTGGTTTGGGACCAGGGGGTCGTTGGTTCGAATCCAGCCGCCCCGACCACAGTTTTAGGGGTACCCCCTCTAAACGCGTAGGTATCTTCTGTACTTTATAGATGATACCTATAATCTGCGGGAGTAACTCAGTTGGTAGAGTGACAGCCTTCCAAGCTGTATGTCGCGAGTTCGAATCTCGTCTCCCGCTCCAGTTACAGCGTCGTCCAAAACATGTAGACGACGCTTTCTGAAACCGCCCGGCATTTCGAGCAAGGGGTTTTGGTGTTTTCGGATAGCGGTTGTTGACCAATGTTACCGCTCTTGCACCAGTAGCTCAGCCGGATAGAGCAGCCGCCTTCTAAGCGGTAGGCCGAGGGTTCGAGTCCTTCCTGGTGCATTTTCTTGTCCCTGACGAGAAGACTAAAATTCGGGTTTGACCTATTTCAGAGTTGGTATGCCTACGGCGTGCCGACTAATTTTTTGTGCGTGCCGTAACTGCATGACCGCGCTGCGCGCACAGCACACGTAATAAATAACAAAAAGCGGGAGACGATTCTCCCGCTTCCGTGCTGAGGTTTTGTTACCTCAGGTAGGGTGTTACAAAGTCGTAAGTGAGCGGAATATCGGCGCGGAAGTTGTATTCGTTGCCCTTACAGTTTGCGGCAACGCCGTAAGAAGTCACTGCGACAATGGTGTTGGTGTTGTTGACAAAGTGTGGGCCACCTGAGTCGCCAAAGCAGGTACCACCTTGACCATGACCAGGATTGCTGGTGAACTTGACGTTCTGAGCACCGGTCACAGCGCTACCAGTATTGATAAATGAGTTGACGGTTTTATACCGGGCAAAGTCATCGGGCGGCAGCGGCTTATTGCTCTGCGGAGGATAGTCGTACTGCGCGCCGTAACCAACTGCTTCAAAGAGGGTATGCTTTAGTTCCGAGGTAGAAGCGTTACCGAAGTAGCCTAAAGGTGCAAGCTCGCCGTAGGTCGCCACATAGACCGGCTCGCTCAGAATCACCAGCCCGATGTCGTAGGTGTCGGGAAAGCTGCTGTAGTCGTCGTAAAGGGGATGCGGAACGACCCTCTTAGCCAGAATCCACTCGGCGTCGAGCCATGCCTGAGTCGAGCTGTAATCGCTTCGCCCAGCGAGCGCCTCTTCGGTAAAACGCACATAGGTCACGTCGTTAACGTTTCCACCCTCTTCCGTGCAGTGTCCAGCTGTCAGCATAACGGTAGGTGACAAAAGCGTACCGGTGCAACTGTAGTAGCCGACCCCGTTTTGGGTAAAAAGAAGTGCGCCGACATAGGGGTGCTCGCCGTTGTCACGCTGACCGTTGGTGATCTGCACCTCGAGGTTAGCGTCGGCCTGTTTGCTCACCGTATTACAGGCGCTAAGTAGTAGCGCCAACAGCGTACCCAAGGCTAGAAGCTTGACGTATCTTTTCATGACACCCTTTCTCTCAGAACCAAATGAACGTCTGTGATTCTAAGGTGGTTGAAGTATATACCAATCCCTAAGAGCCGCATAGCGTTAAGGGCTTAAGCGCTTCTCCCACGAGTTTTTCAAAGGTTTGAGGGTTGGGGTTGCACCCCGCTGGAAACAAACGCCTGGATTTGCTTAAGCCGCAAAACGACCTCGAGGCGGGCCGGTTCGATTAAATCTTCGGCGATGAGAAGCGCGTTGTTGTGCCGCCCGTACGCGTCGAACCCGGCAGCAGCCAGCGGCGTCCCGCGCTCGAAAAGCGCCAGCGCCCCCTCGAGCGGTAATTCGTAAAGCACCTCGACTTCACGATGGTTCATTCGGTAATTTTCTAGCGGCGCGTCGCGCAGCAGTAAGTACGTCTCCTGCAGCTCATTATCTGTAACATCCGGGTAGCTGCGCCTTGCGTGCGTGGTACCTAGATAGATAAGTTCATGAGCGGCGACGCTGAAACCCAGCTCTTCACGCGTTTCGCGGAGCACGTCGGGGAGCGTCTCTCCTGCGCTGAAGTGACCCCCAACCGCGACGTCGAGTTTACCGGGCTCGAGGTCTTTGCCGAGCGCACGCCGCTGCAGCAGTACCGTCTGCTTGTCTTTAAGTAGCCACAGGTGCAAGGTGCGGTGCAGATCGCCGTCTCTATGAACGTTGGGGCGCGGCTTCGTCTCTCCGGTCGGTGAACCTGCGGCATTTAGTACGTCTAAAAGCTCACCCACGGGAGTAGTATACTGTGTGACACTCCGTTTAGGGAACCGCGAGCAAAGCGTGCAGAGGCGGCGTTTAAGAGGGCGGCTGCTCGGGTTGCTGCTCGGGTTGCTGCTCGGAAGTTGCCGTATTGCCGAGCCCATCACTGAACCTGTGCCCGAGCGGAGTTTCGCTCTGGTGATCCCCATCTATAACGAGGCGGGGCTCGAGGCGGCGCTTACAACCTTCAAACCGCACTTACGGTCGCGCGACCGCTTTATGCTCGTTTCAGGTAATACAAGTGGCGCGGTCGATGTTCCGTGGCTTAACCGGGCGGCGCTCGAGCTGCGCACAACCTATCCGGACGCGCCGATCTACGCCGCGACGAGCGGCCTCGACAACGTTGCGGCGGCGACCCGTGAAGTCGCGACGCTAATCGAGGCCATCGTCTATATCTACGAGCCCAACTTTCCCAATCAGCCGGAGTTTAGCTGGGATTTTGACACGACCTTGACCCGTTTCGGCGAGGCGAGCGAACAGATTAACCGAAGCGGTTTTCGGGCGATTGGCAAACCGACAGGTAGACCGCTGCTACAGACGAACTTGCAGACGTACAGCTGGGACTACGGCCTTCTAGCAGAGGCCGCCGACGAGCTGTTTATCCAGACCCAAACGTACTGCAAAGACTCTCCGGAGGTCTTCGGCGCAGCCCTCGACGCGCTCGGCAAGCAGTACCGCAACCGCCCTGAAACGCACGCCTGGATTCCGCAAGTTACGATCGATCCGGGCGCACCTAACGGTACAACTGTCACGCAGGCGCGGTTATGTCTCGAGGAGGCGAAAGCGCGTGGACTTTCGGGAGCCGTACTCTGGTGGTCGCCGAACTTTGTCGAACGGGCCGTGGCGTTTATCGCGCTGATGAACGCCGACGATGCGCTTTAAGAACGGGCGGCGCAGCTGCTGGCGGTAAACCAAAAAGCAAGGTAAAAAGCATCTCGAGGCTGTAGTAGCTCCGTAACAACCGAAAGAGAACGTAAAGCGGCAGATAAGGCAGCAACCTGAACTGACGGTGAACCGTAATGACGGCAACGCTGACCAAAAACGGAAGCCCGACGACAACCGCGCCGAGCGCCGCGCCGTGACGTAAAAAGAGCGCGTCGGGGGTCAGCATAAGCGTGACGCCGCCGAAGAGCAGCAGCGGCACCGTAACCGAACGCCGAGCAACTTGTAAAAGCGCCCACGGCAGGCTGAAGGTTCCGCGTATCCCCTGCCGCGCCCGCATCGCCGAACGGTTACGGGCCGCAACGTGAAAGGTACTCCGGAACCACCTTAGCCGTTGTTCGCGGAGGTGTGCTAAGGTACGCGGCACTTCCGAATAGACGTGCAAACCAGGGTCGTTGATCAGCCGGTAGCCAAGCCGTCCGATCCGCAAGACGATATCGGTGTCTTCACCGTTGATCTCCTCGGCAAAACCGCCGAGCATATCGAGGCAACTCCGGCGGTAAGCCGAGAAAACCCCGGACAGACTCAGCACCCCGTCAACTGCGCCCATACCCAGCCGGACAAAACCCTGATTGAGGTAAACTTCGGTCGCGCGCATTTTAGCGAGCAGCGGGCGCGGCTCGAGCGGCAGCGGCAGCCCGCTCACCGCGCCGACACCCTCGTCGGCAAAGTGAGGAACCGTCTTGGCGAGCAGATTAGGTGAGACCTGCGTATCGGCGTCTACACGCACGACGATGTCTTCTTTGATCCGGGCTAGGCCCATATTGAGCGCTTTCGATTTGCCCGGTTGAGGGCACTCGAGCACGACCCCGTCGAGCGCCGCGCAGCGCCTCAGCTCAACCTCGGCGAGGGCGCGGGTCAGGTCTTGCGACCCGTTATCAACCAGGTAAAGCTTGCACACACGCCCGTAACGCTGCGCCGCCACGTCGAGACTCCGGATACAGTCGGCGATATTCTCTGCCTCGTTAAGGGCAGGTACTAAAAATGCGACGGTAAACCGGATATCACCGGTTTTAGCCCGTAGTGAAAACGTTTCGATAATCGCTAAAACCGTAACAAAAATGGGAAAAAAGAGTAAGATACCGGGGCCTAACCCGCCGAGCAGCGCAACGTTTTTTAGGAATGCCAGAGGTACACCTAAAAGGTCGTTGGCGGCAAAAGATGTGAGCCCGGCCAGCACAGCGGCGAAAGCAAACCGTATCAGGTAACGCCTCGAGCGCCGCCTTCGGCGCTTAACCCATTCGTCGTCCGGCAAAGCCCCTTGCCGAAGCAGCGTCCAGGCAAACGCGCCGAGCAAAGAAAAACCCAGCACGAGGTTGTTTAGCGCAAGGGTAAGTGGCGTACCCAAAAGCGCCTGCAAATTGGCAAAAGCGACGTCGAGCAAAAACGTCGTTAGAACGAATATCAGCGTCAGGCTCGCAAGTAGTCTAAGCCGCTGCCCCCAGTTCCCGGCAGCGAACAGACTAAAGGTCAAGAAAAAAGCCAGAAAAAAGGGCCGTAGTCGCAGCGAGAAGGATACTTCGGGTAAAACTTCCCTTATGCTCAGGCGGCTCAGCAAACCCGTATAAAAAGGCTCGGCGAAGGGTGAGAGTACCGCGAATACTGCAAAAACCACAGTCAGTACAACGAGAAACGAAGGTAACAACCACCGTGAGCGCAGAACCGAAAAACGCGGGGGGGCGCTGTCTACACTGCTTACACTGCCGCTAGGCAACGGCCTGAACTCTTCGTACGGTGTTGGCGCTTGCGCCGGTTTTGATTTTACCTTCATGGTGTCTCCTACTGCAGATACCGCCGCTAGCAACTGTCTTGGCGACGCTCGTCAGCTAAAGTCTACCGTTTAGCTTCTGCACTTTATGATAAGTTCCGTAGCTGCCCCTCACAAATAGGTTCCAACCTTGAAGCGCCCCAAAAGATCGTATAAAATGGGGTCATGCGCCCGTAGCTCAGTAGGATAGAGCAGGGGACTCCTAAGCCCAAGGTCATCCGTTCGATTCGGATCGGGCGCACCATAAAAGCACAGTACAGACGCAAGCTTAAGCCCCGCTGAAGAGCGGGGTTTGGCTGCCGGCATAGGCGTTACAGTTGCAAGAGGCGGCGTTGGGGCAAAGACGACCAAACCACTTTTAGCGCTGCCTGACAAACGTTAGGGTAGGATGTGCTCGAGCTTTTACAGACCTTTCAGCCTACGCCGCCAAGCTCCATAATCGACCAAACCTCAGCAGGGATATGGTTTGCTAAACGATTTTGCCTTTTACTTGCCTGGACGCTGATCTTTACTACGCTCGAGGTCGGCGCAAACGGCTACGCGCAGCAACCCCGAACCCCTGAGCGCCAAACGGATAGCCCCACCTCCGCTTGGACCTGCGCCGCTTCGGAACAGGCTGAAGTACGCCCGATTTGGCAAGGCGAACACGGCTGGCTCTTCAGTCGGCCCGACCTGATCACCGAGTTGGCGCTACCCGACACGGCGACGTTTTACCTGAAGCGCCTCGCGTCGGCGCTCGGGGCTAGGGGGATAACGCCGGTGGCGCTGGTCGTCCCGACGCGAGGCTCGGTAGCAGCGGACCGCAGGGGAACGAATCCGGCGCTGGCGAGTTACAACCCTGAAGCGGCGGCGCGCGGCTACCGCGCCTTTTTAGCCAGGCTGAGAAGAGCAGGCTTTATCGCGCCCGACTTGTTGACGGTCGCGCGCGCCGAGGGCGACGCATTCTTTTTTAAGCGCGACCATCACTGGACACCTGCGGCGGCGCAAGCTGTAGCGCGGAGCGTAGCCGCGCGGCTCGAGGCGAGCCTTGCTTCACTACCCAAAACAGCTTTCGTGTCGCCGCGAGCACCCTCCAAAAAACAGCTGGGAACGCTGCAACGGCGGGTCGAGGCGCGTTGTCCCGGTTTCAGCCTGCCGCTCGAGTCCGTTCCACAGTTCCAAACCCGGTTGAGACGGCCTGAAAAGGCCGACGGCGCAGCCCTTTTTACCGCCACCGCTCCCGAGGTCGTTTTGGTCGGTACCAGCAACAGTCACCGAGGAGAAGAGAAGCCGGAACTTGACTTCGACGGATTTTTACGTCAGGCGCTCTCCCTCGAGGTGCTCAACGTCGCCTTCCCCGGGGCCGGAGTTTACGGCTCGTTAGAAGCGTACCTGCGCTCGAGCGAATACCGAAAAACGCCGCCTCGGGTACTCCTGTGGGAAACGACCTATATGAGCTGGCACCGCCGGGGCAGCCTCGGGACCGAACAGCGGCAGGTCTTGCCGAGCGTTTACGGCGCGTGTCCGCGCCCCTTGGCAACGCGCGCACACCAAACGCTGCCTAAAGGTAAAACGGTGCTTCTAGGGGGGTTAAAAGTATCCCGCACGAAGTTGGGTCACGGTGCGTACTTGCAGCTTGTGCTAGACGATCCTTCACTCGTCAAGTTCGACCTCGAGCTGCGCTACCGGAACCTCACCGAACGCGTTGCACTCGCCCACACAACCCGCGTCGCCAACTCCGGCGAGTTCTTTTTCGACCTTGCCAGTTCAGCTGCGCCGCTCGAAGCGGTCATTTTGCACAGCCCGAAAGCCGCGTCGGGCGGCGTAAAACTCAACATCTGCCCAGCGCCTTTACCCTCGGCTGCGGTGAACAAACAGTGACGTACTAGCGGTAGATCCCCAGCAGATAGGCCGTAATTCCAGCGGCTTCACGCATCAGGTAAGGAAGACGTGGACCATGCGTCGTAACGGGCGCAACCTCGGCGTCGAGTCCAAGGTGCCACGCCAAGAGTCCCGTGCGGTACGCGTGTAGGTCGTCGGTAACGATAACGATACGCTGGCCCCGGAGCAGCGGCTCGCTAAAATGCAGGTTTTGGTAGCTCGAGCGGCTCTTTCTTTCACTTAGCAGGGCCAACGCGGGTACGCCCCGGTCTGTCAGGTAACGTACCCCGGCCTCGCCTTCGGTGAATCTGTCGCCCGGCTGCTTGCCGCCGGTCACTAAAATACGCGGCGCACATCCGGCCCGGTAAAGCTCAAACGCCCGGTCGAGCCGCCGCGCGAATACGGGCGACGGCACACCGTCGTACTGCGCCGCGCCCATCACCACAAGGCTGTCGGCGGGGCAGTAGAGACTGTCCGGGTGGGCCTGCGCGTGCGACACCCGGGCCGCCCCGAAAAAAGCGACGAGCAGCAGCAGGCTGAGGCCAAACCCGATCAGACCGCGCAGACCCGGGCGTGCCGCCATCAGTGCGTAGGTTCGGACTCGAGCCGCGACTCTATCGCGCGGGCGTGCGCCTCGAGCCCCTCCGCCCGCGCCAGCCGCGCCGCCGCCGGGCCGATTTTTCGGAGCGTCGCCGCGCTGAGATTGACGACCGGAATGACCTTTTGAAAGTCGCGTACGTTGAGCGCCGAAGCGAAGCGCGCCGCGCCGCCGGTCGGCATCACATGGCTCGGCCCCGCTGCGTAGTCACCCAGAGCTTCCATGCTCGAGGCCCCTAAAAAGATACCGCCCGCGTTTTTAACCTCCGGCACTGCCGCCCACGGGTCTTGCACGAGTAAACAGAGGTGTTCGGGGGCGTAGAGGTTGGCGACCTCCAGGCCCTCGGCGAGCGAGGAGACGATCACCGCGTAGGCGCGGGTCTCGAGGGAGTCCCCGGCAACGTCACGGGTTGCGAGCGTACGGAGCTGGCGCTCGAGTTCCCCCTCTACTCGGATCAGCAGAGCCTCGTCGGTTGTAACTAAGACAGGCTGCGCGTAGGCGTGTTCGGCCTGCGCCAAAAGGTCGGCAGCGACGTGTTCGGGGTCGGCGGTGTGGTCGGCTAACACCAGTGTTTCGGTTGGGCCGGGCAGCGCTTCGATCCCGACGACGCCGAACACGAGCTGTTTGGCGAGGACGACATAGGCGTTGCCGGGGCCGACGATTTTATCGACCCGGGAGACTGTCTCGGTGCCGTAAGCGAGCGCCGCGACAGCCTGCGCGCCGCCGACGCGGTAGACCTCATGAATCCCGAGGAGCCGCGCCGCCAAGAGGATTTCCGGGGCGACGCTGCCGTCTTCTCGGGGCGGCGTCGCTACGACGATGTCCGGAACACCGGCAACCTGCGCGGGCACCGCGCACATTAAAAGCGTGCTAAAGAGCGGCGCACTCCCTCCCGGAACGTACACCCCGACGCGCTCCAAGGGCCGGACAAGCTGTCCGAGCAGCCCACCGTCCGTCTGCTGCATAAAGCCTTCTCGAGGTTGATGCGTATAAAACGCCCGGATGCGCGCCGCTGAGAGCGCAATAGCGTCCTGAATATCGTTAGAAACAGCACGCTCGGCCTCGGCGAACGCTTTTTCGGGGACCCGCAAAGAATCCAGCTTTACCTTGTCGAAACGCTCGGTGTAGTCTCGCACTGCTGCGTCACCCCGCGTTTTGACCTGCGCCAAAATCGCGACAACTGCGTCCTGCTGGCCTGCGTCCGGCTCGCCGCCGCGCCTTGAAAAGACCCGTTCAGCTTGAGCGTATCCACGTAAAACTTGCATAGGGTGCATCATATCGTCAATTGCCGGGCGCGTAACAACCGGTAAGCTCGAGCGGTGTCCGTTACTATCTCTTTCGGGGTGCCAGGGGGTTGCCCTACGTCTAACGCTTGTTAAACCGGACCCTTTTCGCAGTGCCGGGTACGCTTAGCGCCTACACTAAAGTTGTGATAGCCCGCCTCGCGACCCCCGCCGACGCTGCGGCGATAGCCCACATCTATAATCAGGGCATCGCGTCGCATCTGGCAACGTTTGAAACGACCCCACGCAGCGCCGAGGATGTCGCGCTGTGGTTCGAGGCACCGTACCCAGTCGTCGTAGCTGAAGATGAAACAGGTATCGGCGCGTTTGCCGCGACCTCACGCTACCGCCCCCGTGCGTGCTACGCCGGGATCGCTGAATTTATGGTTTACGTCGCGTTAGATAGACAGCGGCAAGGCTTGGGGAAGGTGGCGCTCGAGGCCCTCTTCCCTATTGCCGCCGAACATGGGCTTTACAAGCTGGTCTCACGCGTGTTTGCCCAGAACTACGCCAGCCGCCGCCTTTTGGCCTCGGTCGGTTTCCGTGAGGTCGGGGTTTACGAGCGGCACGGACAGCTCGGAGGCGAGTGGCGCGACGTGGTGATCGTCGAGCGGTTTTTGGATATCTAGTGCGTACGGACAGATACAAATTTGGAGCACGGCATGTTAACTAGCATCGACCTTCAATTTGGCGAACTCGCCCAGATGCTTGACCCGTGGCGCAGCGATACGGTTGCAGTTGCAACGCTCGGTGTTCCGCCTCATATAACCCTGCTCTATCCTTGGCGCAGTGCCCACTTGAAGAACGTGGTTTACAGTTGCTCGAGGGAGCCCTGACAGGTTTTGAACCTTTCGAGCTTTGCTTTGACCGGCTGGGTACGTTCGAGGTGGGTGTCATCTACCTTGGTCTTAAGGATGAACGCATGCCGAGGGCAATGATGAAAGCTATCTTTACAGCATTTCCTGATACGCCGCCCTACGGCGGAGTTTTTGCTAATCCGGCTCCTCACCTGACCGTAGCCAAATGTGCCCCTAAAAACCTAATCACCTTACATAACGAATTTGCTGAAGAACTTGGCTTGCCCATAAAATGTCGTGTAGATGAAGTTGTCGTGATGGAAGAGCGAGAGGACAAAAGGTGGTTCAATCGTTACACCATCAGATTGCAGTCGTTGTAAGAGAACGGCGCACAACATCAGATCTGACACCAAAGAGCGGGCTACCTTCGGGTAGCCCGCTCTTCTATCTGCGCTTCCTAAGCGCTTTTAGACAAATCCACCAAACGCTTGAACGCGTCCGGGTGCTGCACCGCTAAATCGGCTAAAATCTTACGGTTGATTTCCACGCCCGATTTGCGGAGCCCGCTCATAAAGACCGAATAGCTCAGCCCTTCCTGACGAGCAGCCGCGTTGATGCGGGCGATCCACAACCGCCGAAAATCGTTCTTTTTGTCGCGGCGGTCGCGGTACTCGTAGTCGGCGGCGTTGAGAAGTGTTTGCTGCGCGATGCGGACGCTTTTCGAGCGCATCCCCCAGAAACCCTTCGCGCGTTTGAGGATTTTCTTATGTTTGTGGCGGCGAACGACGCCGGTCTTGGCTCTTGGCATCTACAACCTACTCGTAAGGCAAAAGCGCTTTGATACGCTTCGCGTCTGCTTCGGCGATGATGAGGCCGGTTCTACCCTGACGGATGCGTTTGCCACTTTTCTTAAAGTTCAGATGGCGTTTTCCGCTCCGCATAGCCTTGACCTTACCTCGCCCTGTGATTTTGACACGGGCTTTGGTGCCCTTATGGGTCTTTTGTTTCGGCATCTCTTCTCCTGTTTCTGTTTGTTTTAGCCCGAAGCCTGGGCAGCTTCTTGCTCGTCTTTTGGCAGTGCGACTTTCGTCGGGCCTAAGACCATGTTCATATCCATCCCGGCGAGGTTAGGGGCAGATTCGACGACTGCCATGTCGGAAACGTCACCGGCGACGCGGTTCAAAATACCTTGACCAAGTTCTGGGTGTGTGCGTTCACGGCCCCGAAACATGATCGTGATTTTGACCTTGTGACCGCCCTTGAGAAAGCGTTTGACGTGGTTGACTTTGGTTTCGTAGTCGTGGTCGTCGATTTTAACGCGAAACTTGATGGCTTTCATCTCCTGCTGCCGAGACTTTTTGCGCGTCTCTTTTTCTTGCTGCTGGAGTTCGTAACGGTATTTGCCGTAGTCCATCAGTTTAGCGACGGGGGGCTGGGCACCTTCACCGACGAGCACCAAGTCGGTCTCGCCTTCGCGGGCCATCCGGAGTGCGTCACGGGTTTCGACAATCCCTTGCTGCTGACCGTCGGCCCCGATAAGCCGGACCTGCCTTACCCGAATCTGCTCGTTAACCTTCATCTCTCTGGCTATAAACGTCACCTCCAAAAGTTTGTGTGTGGGCGCGAAACGTGCCCTGCACAGCGCACCAGTGTAGCAGATCGGGCCGGTTTAAGCAACGCGCCGGAAGACGCAGCGCAGAAGTAAGAAGCAGAAATTAGGAAGTGAGGATGTAAAAGCCAACGCTCAGCCGTAGTCTTTAGACATTTTGCCTAAGCTGTGCGGCGTTATCTTAAACGGTGTTTATTTTGGCGTCTCTTACGCTTACGCTTTGGCTTTTGCTGACAGCGGATTGGCTTTTAGGTATTTGGCAAGTTGACCGGCTTACCCTAGAGCTTAAACAAACCGACCTTCCAACGCTGTCGGTCGTCATTCCGGCGCTGAACGAAGAAGGGGCAATAGAAAGCAGCCTCAAGTCCGTCTTAGCTCAAGCTTATCCGGGGCTCGAGGTCATCGCCATCAACGACCGTTCGACCGACCGTACCGGCGCGATTTTAGACCGGCTGCAAAAAACCTACCCGCAGCTCCAGGTGGTTCATATCGAGGCACTCCCCGCAGGTTGGCTCGGCAAAAACCACGCGCTTTACCTAGGAGCCCAAAAAGCGCAGGGGGAGTGGCTACTCTTTACCGACGCTGATGTTAAGTTTCAACCTGGGGCACTGGGAGCTGCCGTAAGTTACGCGCTTGAACATAAACTCGAGCATCTTACCGCTGTTCCTCACATGGCGGTCAAAAGTCCCTGGCTCAAGTCGTTTGTGGCGGCGTTTATGCTGCTGTTCAGCTTCGGCATCATGCGCGCTTCAGCGCCCGCGACAAACGCATATGTTGGTTTAGGCGCTTTTAACCTGCTCCGGCGCTCTGTTTATAAAGCTGTCGGGGGTCACACGCCTATCGCACTTCGCCCGGACGACGACATGATGCTCGGTAAGCTCGTTAAACGCGCCGGACTTCGGCAGCGGGTAGTTTTTGCCACCGAGCTGATGCAAGTTGAGTGGTATACGAGTGTACGTGAAGCAGTTCAGGGGCTCAACAAAAATGCGTTCGCGGGCCTTAGCTACTCGCTCCCGCTCGTACTGCTCGTTACCGGAACGCTTCTAGTTACGCACATCTTTCCGTTCTTTGCGGTATTTTTGACGGCAGGTTGGACACAGCTTGTCTACGCACTCGTGCTACTTAATATCTTGCTCGTTTACGCGCTCGGCATCCGTCTTACCAAACTCAGCCCGGTGTACGCGGCGCTGCATCCGCTCGGCACAGCAATTTTGGTTTACGCGACGCTCGAGTCCGCATTTAAGGCGCTCGGGCAAGGCGGGATTCGTTGGCGCGGGACGTTTTATTCGCTCGAGGCGCTTAAAAAGAACACGGTTAAAAGTAAAGGCGTAAAAAAGGCGTAAAGATTGCGCTGCACGACCTCGAGCCGACGAAGCTTAAACTTGACGTATGCACCTAGGTTATTCCCCCTGTCCCAACGACTGTTTTATCTTTTACGCGCTCGCTCACGGCAAAGTCGCGCCGGAACTGGACTTCGAGGTGAGGCTCGAGGACGTTGAAACGCTTAACCAACTCGCTAGAAGCGGCACGCTGCCGGTCAGCAAGATCAGCTATCACGCGTTTTTTCACCTGAACGAGACGTATGTGATGCTCCGCTCGGGCGGCGCGCTCGGGTTCGGCGTCGGGCCGCTCATCGTGTCTAAGAAGCCGCTCGAGACCCTTTCAGGCCGCCGCATTGCCATTCCGGGTGGGTTGACGACAGCGAACCTATTGCTCAAGCTCTCGCAACCGGACGATGTCGAGCTGTTTACGCTGCGTTACGACCGGATCATGCCCGCCGTCGCCGCCGGTGAGGTTGATGCAGGGCTGATTATCCATGAGTCACGCTTTACCTATCCGGAGTATGGGCTCGTCAAACACCTCGATTTGGGTGCGTGGTGGGAAGGTGAGACGGGTCTGCCACTACCTTTAGGCGGCATCATGGCGAAGCGCTCACTCGGAGACGTAAAGCTAAAAGAACTTAATACTGCCGTCCGTGAAAGTCTCCTTTACGGGTACGCGCACCGCGCCGAGGCGCAGCCCTACATCGCCGCGCACGCGCAGGAGATGATTGAGCGGGTAATGCAGCAACATATCGAGCTGTACGTCAACGACCTTTCGCTGGACGTGGGCAAGGTCGGTGAGCAGGCGGTTGCCGAACTCTACAAACGCGCGCACGCACGAGGGCTCGTGCCGGAGGTTTATAAACCGTTATTCTTGGCGGAATGATTGAGATTTTAGAATGACCGGGTTTTTGCGTCAGCTTTGGGCCTCGGCTTCAGCGCCGGAGCATTTTTTCAGGTGGCTCGAGCCGCAACCGACCCGCACGGTGCGCGGCGGCGCAGTCGCCTACGGCAGCCTCGCCTTGCTGAGTCTGGCGTGTACGCTCGGCCTCGCGCGGCTGACGCGTTCAGACGCGCCGCTGCTCTTTGCCTTTTTCGCTCTGGTCGGCTCGAGCGGATTCTTTTTGTACGCCTGGGGGTTCGGTAGCATCTTCGTACAGCGCGCCGGAACGCTCGATCTGCGGACCTGGGAAGTGACCGGCTGGTGCTGGACACCCGCGCTCTTCGGCGCACTGTCGCTGCTGCTTCCGCTTTTTTTCTTTCCGCTACCCGCGCTCGTGGTAGCCGTTTTCGGGGTACTCGTGTGGCACCTCATGACGCTACGCGGCGCGCTCCAGGTCTTTTTGGGCGGCCGGGCGACAAGGGTCGTGACCATCTACGGACTTTACGTCTACGCGCTGCCGCTGGTGCTTTTTGGATTCGTCGTCTGGTTTAGCGCACAGTTTATCGGCTAGCCTGCCTGGTTACTCAGCTTTACACAAGCTTCCCGTGATATGACAGATAGCTGACCGTCTATGGATAGACTCTTGTCTATGAGTCGTCTAGCTGAAAAACTCAAGGTGCTAGCAGACCCTACACGCCTCCACATCCTCGAGTTTTTACGTGCGCCCGTCCAGAGCTGCTGCTCTCGTGACGACGGCGTTTGTGGTTGCGATCTGGAAAATTTTTTAGGTCTTAGGCAGCCTACCATCAGTCATCACATGAAACAGCTCGAGAGAGCTGGCTTTGTTAGAGCTGAGCGACGCGGACGATGGGTCTTTTACGAACTACAATCCGAAGGTTTTAACACTGTCAAAGCTGAGCTGGAGAAGTTTGAAGCTGCGACGAAAGCGCAGATGTAGCTGTAAATGCGCCTACTCGTTCTTTGTACGCACAATTCAGCGCGCAGCCAGATGGCTGAAGGTTGGCTCAGACACTACGCCGCCGAACTTGAGCTGGAAACCGAGGTTTTCTCCGCTGGGAGCGAGAAAACTTTCGTCAAACCTCAAGCGGTAACGGTGATGCAAGAGGTCGGTATCGACCTTTCAGGTCACGTCTCTAAAGTCCTCGAGGATTTACCTGACAGCTGGAATTTTGACGTGGTGATGACTGTATGCGACAGCGCCAACGAAACTTGCCCCGTTTACCCCGCGAAAACTACGCGTTTACACGTCTCGTTTCCCGACCCTTCAGACGAGCCGCTGGAGAGCTGGCGCGAAGTGCGTGACGCCCTGGGCTCGAGCTGCAAAATCCTGCTCGAGACGCTTAAGGCTGGTGAGGTTCCGAACGAAAACGCACTTAAACCTCAGGAACCTGGATGAGTCCTAGAATCTGGCTGGCTGAATTTATCGGCACCTTTTCGCTGGTTTTTGCAGGGATAGGAGCCCTGGCTTCGGGAGCGAGCAGTTTGGGCGTCGCGTTTGCCTTCGGGCTCGCGGTGGCTGTCATGATTGCAGCTGTAGGCGCACTCTCTTTTGCTCATTTCAACCCCGCAGTCACCGTTGGTTTCTGGGTGATGCGGCGCATCAGCTTTAGAGAGCTGCTGCTGTACTGGAGCGCCGAGCTGTCGGGGGCGCTTTTTGCGCTGCTCTGCCTTAAAAGTTTTTTCGGTTCGGCGCGGCTAGAACTTGTAAACTACGGAGCTACCTTGCTGGCGTCTGAAATATCTACCGCCCAGGGCGTCGCTATCGAGACCGTCCTGAGCTTCTTTTTAATGTTCGTTATCGCTACGTGTGTACTTCAGAAACAGGCTCAAGCGGGGCTTTATATCGGCTTTACGGTGACGCTCTGCGCCGTTGCCGACGGTGCGCTTACAGGTGCGTCGATGAACCCGGCCCGAAGCTTTGCCCCGGCGCTCTTTTCTGGTATCTGGACGCTACACTGGCTGTACTGGGTAGCACCTATAACAGGTGCCGTGCTTGCGTCTCTGACAGCGCGTTATCTCTGGCCGCCGGAACCCGAACTAGACAGCGCGCAAAGCTCAGCCTTGCAAAAAGTCAGTGATTAAGCCTTGCCGAGCAGCGCACGCGCGAACCGCTGTCCCTGCAGCGCGGCCTCTTCATAAGGCAAATATCCTGAGGTGCAGACTCCGGCGGCGCACAACCCATCAATTCGGCTCAGTGCAAACTCGGGGTTCCGTTCAACGTTCGCAAAGCGTTTGCAGGTCACGGTGTAGGGCGGCGCGCCACCGCTCTCCGGCACGGTGAGCGTCATGTCTGCAAAAGTAAATCCCCCGGTTACAAGGTCGTCGTAAAGGTCGTCGTACGCCATTTCCGAAAGCCGACCAGCGGTTTCGGTCAGCGTGCCGACCCTCAGCCGCGCCCGCAAAAAACTCCCGACGCAGAGCACGACGCGCGGAGCCGTGCGGTCTACACCCTCCCAGGTCGAGACGCCGACGACCCGTCCGGCTTCAGTGCGTAAACCGGTCACGCTCGACTGGAGCAGGTGCAGGTTGGGTTCACGCTCGAGCACCTCCTTCGCCCGCCTGTGCAACGCGAACGTCTCTATGGTTTGAGGCTCGGAGCCGCAGAGTTCCTCCAGCAGCGTCCCAGGAGGTGGCGTCAGCGCTGCTGCTCCCGCGAGGTTATAGACCGTGTCGAGGCTCGTCGTAACGAGCAGCACGTTCAGACCGGCGCGCGCCACCTTCAGCGCCGCTTCACTGCCGGTCAGCCCTGCCCCGACAACGATCAGGTCGTACACCGGGTTACTCGCAGGCAACGTTACTCGTCGAATCCGTCCAGCAGCGGAAAAGGTTGTCGCCGACCGGGGGCGCGCAGCAAAAGATGACGGCCCCCTTCAGTGCGCTGGTAGAGCAAAATACCTTTGGACTGCTCGAGCAGCTCCGTCGGCCCCGGCGCATCGACCATCACCCGCAGATGTAGCGGCAAGCTGTTTTTAGGGCGGCCCAGCTCGTAACGCTCACTCTCACCGATCCGGTAGCCGAAAAACACATCCGACGGGACGCTGCTATAGACCACCGTCAACGACTGCGCTTCGCCTGCCCGGTAGAGGGCCAGCGCCTCCCAGGTGATCGCCTGCGCCTCCTCTTCAGAAAGCCACGTTACCTCGGCTACGCCCAGGTCGCCGTAGAAAGCGCCCGGAAAGTTTTTCGACTGCGTATAAAACCCGGCGTCGCCGACCACGAGCTTCATCACTGCGTTGCCGTAGGAGGTGCCCTGAATCGTACCCTTGACGTAGGCGATAGCGAGACCGTAGCGTTGTTCGTGCAGCGAGGCGAACTCGTCCCAATCGGGGTTGATCAGTTCGATATCGGTGTTGACTTCAAAACCGGGCGTAATCAAGGTGTTCTCCTGTATTTCAGTAAAATATATCTTAAACGGGCTTGTCCCCGGTATGCAAAGCCGAGACGCCGAACGTCTGAAGCTGATAGTGCACACCGCTAAAACCGGCCTGCATCATCCGCGTAGCGAGCGCGTCCGGGGGCGGAAACTTGAGCACCGAATCGGGCAGATAAGTGTACGCGCTCTTCCGCCCCGAAACGAGGCCACCGAGACGCGGCAGCACCTGCAAAAAGTAAACTCTGAAAAGCGACCCGAACAGACCTTTAGGCGGTGGCGGAAACTCGAGCACGACGACCCGGCCCCCCGGTCTGAGGACCCGGTAGAACTCCGCCAAACCCCGGTCGAGGTCGGCAAAATTGCGGAGGCCGTAGGCAATTGTAAGAGCGTCGAACGACCCTTCGGGGTAGGGCAGCGCTAAACCGTCGCCCTGCTCGAGCCTCACCGTAAGCCCCTGCTCGCGAGCTTTGCGGCGACCGATTTGTAGCATGGCCTCGACGAAATCGACGCCGATAATCTCGGCTTCGGGCCGGTACTTTTTAAGCGCCAACGCAAGGTCTGCCGTGCCGGTCGCCACATCTAAAACGCGCGCCGCGCCCCCAGCAAAGGCCGCTTTGGTCGCGTCTCTGCGCCAACTTTTGTCGAAGCCGAAGCTGAGCACCGTATTGAGCAGGTCGTAACGCCGCGCAATCGAAGAGAACATCTCGTGAACTTGCGCGGCTTTGCCCTCCGGAGCCGTAGCACCGGCTACTTGCGCGGGTTCCGAGTCGGCTGAACGTTCTGGAACGGAGGGCGAAGAAGACGGTTTCATCTCCTTAAATCTAGCACGAGCGTTTTGCTTCAGAATGTGTGGTCCAAGTTTTCGTGGGCAGTAGGTTAAGAGGTCGCGTCAGCTCGTTACACATCTAAGCTGGCTTCAACACGGTTGAGAAAGCCATAATCCCAGTAGGGTTCGAGTTCCTTTCTGACCGCCCAACACCTCTCACTGCGGTAGTGGACGAGCAGAAGACCCAACTGCTCGCCGCTTTGCTCGCAAAAAGTGAGCTGTGCGCGTCTATTGAGACCACCTCGCCTTGCTCGAGCACTCCTGCGATAGCGCGCGTCCAGTTCACTTCACCCGCAAAGACCAAAAACCAAGTCATTAGGACTCAGGGATACACAGAGCAGCTAGCCAGAAACTTTCGAAACCTACCAAAAACCTTTAGCCCAGCAGCTGGTGACGCGACAAAAAGCTGTCGAGCTTGGCGCGGCTAAAGTTCGACAAGCTCGCTGCGTCGCCGTTATAAACGAGCGTCGGTACGCTGCGGCGGCCTCCGTTGACCTGCATCACGTACTGCGCGGCGTCCGGGTTTTCTTCGATGTTGACCTCGAGGTAAGGCACGGAAAGTTTCGTCAATGCTCTTTTGGTTACGGTGCAGTCACCGCACCAGCTGGTGGTATACATCACGAGCGTATCTTCGGTTATCGCAGCTGCCGTTTCAGGTAAAGCGGACATCGTGTCTCCTAACAGAAAGCTAGAATGCCTGTAAAAAGCTGGAACGTAGGTGCAGCGCACCTTTTGTAACCGCAAGGTATCAACCTCTTGGGAGCCGCTATGTAGGCTGCTTGACACGCACGCAAGCGGCCCGGACGACGTTTTGCGACAAACTGCCCGTGTTCGGCGCAACGAAGGTACGAACGGACCGAGTAACGAGAGGCGGTTTGGCATAATGTAGAGGGTGTGTTCCACCGTTTTTGCCGTCTTTTTAGACGACAGCTATACTGCGGACGCAGTTCTAAAGGGGATGGCAAATATGCAGCGTACAAAAGTGGTAGGCATCATGGTAGTTATCGGCCTTGGGTTGGCCTGGGCGCAGCTCGTCGCCGCGCAGTCCACCGGGGACGACGCAACGGTCGTCGGGGTTGCTGCCGAAACGCCGGACTTCAGCACCTTGGTGGGTGCGCTTTCGGCTGCCGGACTGACCGAAACGCTTCAAGGTTCCGGCCCCTTTACGGTTTTCGCGCCGACGGACGAAGCGTTTAACAAACTTTCAAAAGACGACTTGGACGCGCTTTTAGCCGACCGCGCGGCGCTGACGCGGGTATTGACCTACCACGTGGTACCGGGCAGTTTTACCACCTCGGACATCACTGAAGACATGAAAAGTTTTACCACCTTAGAGGGTAGCGAACTGCCGATTACGCAGCGAGGCGTCGGCGACGCAGCGGTTACGGCGGTCGATATTCTCGCTTCGAACGGCGTCGTTTTTGCGATTGACACCGTGCTGACGCCGCCCGCGCAGACGAGTTCGGCAGGTGACAGCGGCGCAGCGAGTGGGAGCAGCGGGCTTTACTCGAGCACCGCTGACGCGAGCGAACGCTATACCCTCGAAGAAGTTGGTGGGAGCGGCGTGTCGGGGTCGGTACTTGTCGCGGAGTATAGCGGCGACCGAACCGTCGTGAGCATTTCGCTTTCGGGAACGCCTGCTGGTGGACGCCATCCGGCGACGCTTTATTTGGGAAGCTGTGACGCTCTTTCGGACGAGGTGGCCGGGCTCGAGCCCGTTTCCGGCGATACCGGTTTTAGCACCACCGTGTTAGAGGTACCTTTTAGCGATATCGTCGGGGGCAACCACGCGCTCAACGTCACCATGTCGGAGGATGACAGCGCTGCTGTAGCGTGCGGTGAGGTCGGCCGCTAAACGCTGCACGTTTAGAGACGTAGACAGTAGGCGCTCTTTCGGGAGCGCTTTTTGCTGCTGGCTACCCCCCCGTTCGGATTTGCGCTCAGGCACAATTTTGTACGTGTTAGACGACGCGACACGTTGTTTTACAATCCCGTGTATACTGGGCACTTGTGTGACCGTTACGGACGCCGTTCGTACGGGCTTATCCAGCTAAAAACGACTGACCTTTAGAAAAATTTCAGCGCGAAACGCTACGACCCCTGCTCGACCCCAAAGGACCCTTTATGACCTACCGCAATATCGCCATCGTCGCGCACGTCGATCACGGCAAAACGACCCTTGTAGACGGACTGTTACGGCAGTCGCATATCTTCCGCGACAACCAAGAAGTGCGTGAACGCGTGATGGACTCGAACGATTTAGAGCGTGAACGCGGCATCACGATTTTGGCCAAAAACACCGCCGTCGAGTGGCACGGCACGAAGATCAACATCGTCGATACCCCCGGTCACGCCGACTTCGGCGGTGAGGTCGAACGTGCGCTCGGCATGGTTGACGGCGTGTTGCTCCTCGTGGACGCCGCTGAAGGCCCGATGCCGCAAACGCGTTTCGTGCTCAAAAAAGCCCTGGCGCTCGGCCTCAAACCGATCGTCGTGATCAACAAGATCGACCGCAAAGACGCCCGTCCCGACGAAGTGGTGGACTTAACGTTTGATCTGATGGTCGAACTCGGTGCGAACGACGAACAGCTCGACTTTCCGATCGTCTACGCGGTCGCGCGTGAGGGGAAAGCGTGGCTCGAGCTGGAAACGCCCGGTGACGACCTCACGCCGCTGTTTGAAACCATCTTGCAGCACATCCCCAAAGCGGTCGCCGATACCGAAGCACCCTTTCAGCTGCAGGTCTCGAACCTCGACTATTCGGACTATCTAGGCCGTATCGCCGTCGGGCGGGTGCTGCGCGGCACGCTCAAAAAGGGCGAGAGTGTCCTCCGCCTGACCCGAACCGGTGAGGTGCGGGCGCGCGTTACAAAGCTCTATACGCACCTGGGGCTCGCCCGCGTCGAAACCGAAGAGGTCTCTGCCGGGGACATTATCGCGCTGACCGGCGTCGATGAGGTGCAGATCGGCGATACGCTGACCGACCCGAACACGCCCGACGTACTCCCGGTGATGAGCGTTGACGAACCGACCGTTTCGGTGACGTTCAGCCCGAATACGAGCCCGTTTGCCGGACGCGAAGGTAAGTACGTTACCTCACGGCACGTCAAAGACCGTTTAGACCGCGAACTCTTGACCAACGTTGCCTTACGCGTTGAAGAACTCGGTAGCGAGAGCCACCGCGTGTCGGGCCGTGGTGAGCTGCACCTGTCGGTGTTGATCGAGCAGATGCGCCGCGAAGGGTACGAGTTTTCGGTTTCGCGCCCCGAGGTTATCTTAAAAGAGGTTGAGGGCAAAGTATACGAACCGTTCGAGCACGTGATCGCCGACGTTCCCGAAGCGGCGATGGGCGGCGTGATGGAGTCGTTATCGGGACGTCGCGGCACGCTCATCAATATGACGCAAGATGTGGGGCGAGCGAGGCTCGAGTTCTCCATCCCGTCTCGCGCGTTGTTCGGCTACCGCACCAACTTCTTATCGATGACGCAGGGTGAAGGTCTCTTAAACCACACCTTCGACGGCTACGAACCGCTCGTCGGCGGTCTGAAAACGCGGCAGGGCGGGAGTTTAGTAGCGATGGAACCCGGTGAAGTTTTCGCTTACAGCATCTTTAAGCTGCAAGATCGCGGCGTCTTCTTTATCGACCCCGGTACCGAAGTCTACGTCGGGATGATCGTCGGCGCGAACTCGCGTACCGGCGATATGAACGTCAACGTTACGAAGAATAAAAAGATGACGAACGTCCGGGCCTCGTCATCGGACGACAACATCACCCTAACGCCGCCCAAAAAGCTGACCCTCGAGGAAGCTTTGGAGTACATCACCGACGACGAACTCCTCGAGATTACGCCCAAGAGCGTCCGGTTGCGCAAACGCACCCTCGACCCGAACATGCGTAAAAAAGAAGAGAAGGTTGGCGCAAGCTAAACGCCCAGACAAAGATAGAAAACGCGCAGGAGTTTCTCCTCCGCGTTTTTCGGCTCGAGCCGGAGTAGCTTGGGAGGTCGTACAAACGCAACCAAGGCGTAACACCGTCAACCACCTCACACCGTGAACATGCTTTGCTGCGGTACGTTTAGGTAACGCTCCAGGCCGCCTCTCGCCGTTTGTAGCGCCTATCGGACACCCTTGCTACCGGAAGGCCGACATCTTAACCGCCGCTTAACTTAGCCTACGCCGAGCATTAACAGCGTGCCGTCAACCTATCTGAGAATAGACGCGCGCCGCGCAGACACCGCGCGCGTCTCATGAGTACTACCGGTGTGTGCTTCGGAGGACTATGACGTTACCTATTTTGCGCGCTTTTACGCCCTATCTACGCGGTTTGGGCGTAGCCGCGCTGCTCGGCGCGCCGCTCGTCGCTGCGCAAGCGGCTCCACGCGCGCCGACCCCCGACCCGTCAGCCGCGCTCCCACTGACGCGTTTTTTGGCAGCGGTCGCAGAGAACCCCGAACTCCTTGCCGCGCAAGCCGGGGTAGACGTGGCTCAGCTTCAGCTCAGGGCGGCGCGCGACCCGGTGGCGCTCGAGGCGACCGGCGGGTACAGCCGTTTCGATCTAGACGACGCGCTTACAGGAGCAAGACTAAGCGCTGCGCAGGTTCCTACCGCTCCGGGTGCGGGGGGCGTCGGCGCTGACGCAGTCTCTGAAGATGGCTATCAGCTCTCGACCACGCTGGTCTTTCGGCCTTTTCCGTTTGGTGATACCGCCGACCTGCTAACGCAGCGCGAGACCGAGCTTAAGACGAGCGAACTCGACCTCGCGAACGCCCAGGCGGGCCTCGAGGTCAGGGCGCTCGAGGCCGCCCTGCAGACGCGGCTGGCCGAACGCTCGGTCGGGCTCTCCCAAGGGGGCGTCGAGGCGGCTAAACAGGGACTCGCGGCAACGCAGTTACGGGCAAGTAAGGGGGCCGCTAACGCCCGCGACCTCCGCGACGCCGAGGCTGCACTGTTCGAGGCGCAAACGCTTCTAAGCAACGCGCAGCTCGACGCTAAAAGTGCTCGCCTCAACCTGCAGAGCTTGGTCGGCCGCGCGCCGCCGCCCAGTTACCGCGTGCTTGGCAGCCTCAAACCGCCCCTGCCCCGCATCCCGCTGAGCGTGGCGCAAACAACCTTGCAAACCCGGCTGGTGACGCTGCAAATTTCGGCGGCAGAGCGCGAACTCTTACCCGTCGCCTCGGCGAGTTACGCGTGGAACGTGTCGGACTACTCGACGCTGACCGCATCGTTGGAATCACGTACGCTGCAACCGAGCGTCGGCTTTTCGTATCAAGACCCGGGCCGGACCCTGCCGCAGAGCGCCGTCAACGGAAGTTTGCAACTCGGGGTTTCGGCAAACATCTCCGTCGGGGCGATCGACGTGCTTAACGCAGCCAAACGCCAGGAGGCGGTGGCGAGCGAAAGCCTCCGAGCAGCGCGGCAGGGCGGCACCCTTCAGGAGACGACCTTGAGAGCCGCCTACACCAAAGCCGAAGGAACCGCTGAACTCGGCCGCCGCGCGTTTCGCAACGCCCGCGTGACCTATCAAGAAAACGTCACCCGGCAGGAATTGGGGTTGAGCACTCCGCTCGAGACCCAAACTTCGCTCCTCGACCTGTTGCAAGCGGACGTGCAGCGCCGTAGCAGCGAGCTGAGCACGTTAGGCGCGCTGTTAGACCTTTACGAACTTTACGCACTACCCCCTTCGGAGACCCTAAGATGACCTGCTCCTCACGCCCTTTAGTTGTCTCGACCCTGTTTGCCCTGACCCTGCTCGTGCTCCCGGCCAGCGCCTACGCGCTCACCCTGAGCGAGACCCTGGCGCGGGTCGAAAGCCGTAGCAGCGTCGTAAGCGCCCGCACCGAGCTTGCGGACGCCCAGACGAACCTGACGCGGGTCACGCGCGACCCGCTCGCGGTGCGCGCCGACACCTTGCAGGCGGAGCAGCGGTCGGTTTTAGCCGAGGCCAGCCTCGAGCGGACGCGCGACGCCGCTGCGAGCGAACTCACGAGCGCTTACACGGGCGTTTTAGGCGCGAACGCCCAAGTCGAGCTGGCCCGGCAGAGCCGCGAGCTGAGTAGGCGTTCACTGCGCGTCGCGACGATTCGCCTCGAGAACGGCAGCGCTACCCAGCTCGATCTGAGCGACGCGCAAGCGTCCCTAAACGAAGCGGAGAACGGCCTCCGGGCCGCCACTGAAGCGCAGACTTTGGCGCTAGGTAACCTCGTCAGTATTTTGGGTGAAGAGGTTAAAGCGAGTGACCTCGAGAAGATTTCCGAAGCTGTGATTCCCGAATTGCCGCCGCTCGAGGCCGCCCTAACGAGCGCCGAACGCCACCCCGACCTGCTCGGTGTCAAACAGCAAGCCGCGCTCGCCGACCTCAGCGCCGAGATTTTAGACCCGCTCTACGCCGCACAAGCGCAGATCGACACGGCCGAGAGCCAGCGCGAGAGCGCCGAAAGTGCCCTGACAGAAGCGCAGCGGAGCTTCCGCTTGCAGGTCCGTAACCTCTACACCCAAGCCGAAAACGCCCGCGCGAGCTTGCGTCTAGCGTCCAGCGCGCTGCAAAATGCACAGACGCGGTTGCAGACGCAGAAGCAGCGCTTAGACGGCGGGCTGATCTCACAGATCGAGTTCGGTCAAGCGCAGCTCACGACCGCGCAAGCCGACCTCGAGGCCGAAAACGCCCGAAGCGCTTACCTAAACGCGCTGCTCGAGTTGCAAACCGGCAGCCTCGTCCCGCTCGGTAGCCCGTTTAGCATGGAGAAGGCCAAATGAACGCTAGAACCGCCCTTTTTTTCGCCCTGCTTCCCCTCGCTGCGTGCGGCGTCAAAGCCCAAGACGGTACAGCGTCACAAACCCAAACTCAGAGCCAGGCCGAACTGAGCCGCAGCGTCCGGGTCATCACCGCAAAAACCGGTACCTTGAGCGTTACCCGGAGCGCCTCGGCGACCATCGAACCCCTGCAAGAGAGTCAGGTCTCCGCCGGGACGACCGGACAGGTCGAGCGTATCGTCGCCCGCAGCGGTACCCGGGTCGCGGCGGGCGAGGTCGTCATTCAACTCGACGACGACGCGCTGCAACTCCAGCTCGACAACGCGCAGCTGTCACTTAAAACCGCCGAGGTCAACTTCGCCAGTGCGGAGCGCTCGAGCGGCTCCAATACCGCGCAGAGCGAAGCCGCGCTCCAAGCAGCTCAGACAGGTTTGCAGATCGCTCAGCAGAGCTTTACCGAAGGTCAGTCGCTCCTCACGGCGGGCGGCATCTCACAAAACGCGTTCGATCAGCTTAGGGTGGGCCTCGAGCAGGCCCAGGCCACCCTGCTTCAAGCTCAGGCCGCCGCCGACCAGAGCCAACGTGCCCCGGAAGAAGATTTAGAACTCTTGCGCCTGCAGGTGCAGCAGGCGCAGACGCAGGTCGCGCAGGCGCAGCAGGGTCTCGCCGACGCCAAGCTGACCGCACCTTACCCGGGCGAGGTCGCTGAAGTCTTGGTCGAAGAGGGCGAATTTATCGGCGCGGGTAGCCCGGCGTTTCGTCTGGTCAGTACCGACCGGCAGCTTGCACGTTTTAGCGTCGCGCCCGAAGACGCGCAGCGGCTCCTTGCCGAGGGCCGGATTTGGCTCCCCTATAACGGTCTCGACTACGCGGCGCAAGTGACCCAAACCTCGCAAACACAAGGGGGCCGCCTGGTCGAAGTAGAGGCAAACATCTACTCGTCCGACACATCGATTCCCAACGGCACGGTCACGCAGTTCGACTACCAGCTGACTTTAGCTAAAGGCGTCTTGATTCCGAGCGGCGCGCTCCGGCAGAGTGGCGGACAGCTCAGCGTGTTGGCCGTACAAGAGGGCCGGGCGCGCGAGGTCAAGGTCACGCTCCTAAGCGAAAGCGGCGCGCAGGTCGCGGTGTCGGGCCTTAAGGAGGGCGCGCGGGTCATCTACCCGCTACCCGCCGACCTCACCCCCGGTACGCCGGTCGAGATTTTAGGAGGCGGCGCATGAAGAAACTGATCCGGTTTTTTGTTGACAATTACGTTTTGACCTTTAGCGTCTTCGGCGCGCTCGTGTTGTTCGGCGTGATCAGTTCGCTCGGCGTCGGGATCGATCTGTTGCCCGAATTTGAAATTCCGGTCGTCGCGGTGACGACCCAGTATCAGGGCGCGGGGCCGGAGGAGGTCGCGCGCAGCGTTTCCGAGCCGCTCGAGGGTCAGCTCGCCACCCTTCCGGGGATCAGTTCGGTCACGTCGGTCTCAAACGAAGGCTTCAGCTTCGTCATCGCACAGTTCGACGCCGGTGTCGATATCAACGAGGCCGCCATCGACGTGAGCGGACGCGTCAACGCCGTCGCGTCGCTTTTACCTGAAGGCAGCGATACACCTAACGTACAGAAGTTCGACCCGGCCGACCAACCCATCTTGAGCGTCGCCGTCGCCGCGCCGGGAGTCAGCCTGAGCACCATTCAGCGTTTTGCCGAAGACGAGTTGCAACCCGCGCTTCGCCGCGTGGACGGGGTTGCCGACGTCTCGGTCGTCGGCCCGTCGGCGCGTGAGATTCAGGTTTTGCTCGACCCGTCTCTCTTAAACTCTTACGGGTTGACGCCGCAGGCGGTCACCGCCGCTATCGGCGCGTCGGCGGTAGACAAATCCGCCGGAAGTTTGACGGTCGCCGACAACCGGCTGCTGTTAGCCGGGAGAGCGACCCCCTCGAGCCTCCGCAACGTCGAGCAGATTCGGATCGACTCGGCGCGGGGCGTCCGGGTCGGCGACGTTGCCACGGTGCGCGACACCTCCGAAGACCAGACGACCTACGCGCGGCTGGGCGGCGAACCGGTGGTGCTGTTAGAAGTCCGCAAGCTTTCAGGTGAAAACGCCGTCGCCGCTGCGAGCAACCTGCGTAAGACGCTGGCAGATTTCAAGCTGCCCGAAGGCTACCGTACCGAAATCGTCGGCGACGCGTCGGTATTTGTCGCCTCGAGCGTCAACGACACGCTGACTGAAACCGTGCTGGCCGCGTTCGCCGTGTCGTTTATCGTGCTGCTCTTTACCGGGCGGTTAGGCTCGGTCTTGGCGGTCGTCTTGGCGATTCCGGTGTCGATTGCAGGCGCGCTCATTATCATCAACTTTTTCGGCTTTACCTTTAATATCATCACGCTCTTAGCTATCACTGTAGCGATCGGGTTGGTCGTTGACGACGCGATTGTCGTCGCCGAAAATATCGACCGTTACCGCGAAGAAGGGATGTCCCGGCGCGACTCGGTGATTAAAGGAGCGAGCGAGGTAAGTACCGCCGTGCTCGCCGCGACGCTTTCGCTGCTCGCGGTCTTTATCCCGATTTCCCTCTTACCGGGCGTGATCGGACAGTTTTTTCAGCAGTTCGGCGTCACAATGGCCGCCGCGATCGTCTTTTCATACCTCGAGGCGATGTTCTTTTTAACTGTCCGTTTGGCCCTCTCCCCCGACCCACTCCCCCCCGGCCCCCGCGAGTTGGGGCGGGCGGCACGCAAATTCGGGACCGACGCACGTTGGGGCGTCCGCAACCTCCGCCGCGTGTGGTTCTGGCTGCTGCTGCTCGGCGGGGGTGCAGCCCTGTACTTCCGTATCGCGCCGCAGCAGCCACTCACCCTGTTATGGCTGTTAGCGGTACCTCCGGCGCTCTTTTTGCTGCGCTACCTCGGGCGGCTTATCGTATACGGCCTCGGCGTGCTGGCGCTCGGGTTCTACCGTTCGGGTAACTTTTTAGTCAACGGCGTGAGAAGCGGCTATGTCCGCTCACTGCGTTTCGTGTTGTCGCACGCGTGGACCGTGCTAGGGCTGTCGGTGCTGCTTTTCGGCAGCCTCTTCTGGGTGTTTCCTAAAATCGGTTTTAACTTTCAGCCGCCCGACGATTCGGGTTTGATCGGCGGTACCCTCGAGCTACCTCCCGGAACGAGCCTCAACCAGACGAACCGCGTGGCCGGAACGCTCGAGAACCGCCTCTTAAACGACCCCGAAGTCGAGACCGTCCAGGTCACGGTAGGCTCCGGCGACGTGTTGGGCGGCTCATCGTCCGAACGGGCAAGTTTGAGCGTGCAGCTCGTCCCGAAAGACGAACGTGAACTCGATACCACTGCGTCGATTGTAGCGCTCGAAAAAGAACTCAAGACCGTCTTAAAGCCCTTTCCCGAAGCTGAACTCAACCTCAGCAACGAAGGCTCCGGGCCACCCGGCGGTACCGGTTACACCCTGTCGCTCGGTTCGACCGATCTGGGTTTGCTGCGTGAGCGGAGTGAACAGGCGCAGACGGTTTTGGAAAAGACGCCGGGACTGCGCAACGTAGCTTCGGACCTCTCGAGCACCACCGACGAACGCGTCTTCGTGGTCGATCCCGCCCAGCTCGACGGGACCGGCCTGACCAACAGCGATATCTTTAATACGTTGTCGGCGTATAACGTCGGCAGTGAAGCGGGACGCTTGCGGCAAGGCGGCGACGAGACCCCGATCCGGGTTCGCGCCGACCCGCTCCTGATCCGCGACGAACAGAGCCTCTTGAGCTTGCCGATACAGGCTCCGGCGCTGCAGAGCAGCCTGCCGCTGTCGGCCTTGGGCAGCTTTCAAACAGGTTCCGCACCGGCCACCATCAACCGCGCCGACCAAGCCTACAGCGCGACCCTGAGCGCCGAGCTGACGCCGGGGGCCAACCTCTCGCAGGTGACAGCAGCAGTTGACGAAAGGTTGCAACAAGCGGGCGTGCTCGACAACCGCGTGAGCAAAATTCAAGGTGCGAACTTCGACCTTTTGGGCGACCTGCTCTTCTACGCGCCTATTGCGTTCGGCCTCGCGCTGCTCCTCAACTACCTGGCTATCGGGAGTCAGTTCAACTCGTTCAAGTACCCCTTGTACCTGCTCTTGACCGTGCCCCTCGCGCTCGTCGGGGCCGTGTGGCTCTTTTACTTTACGGCTACCTCGCTCGACATCATCAGCATCTTAGGTGTGGTGATGCTGATCGGTTTGGTCACCAAAAATGCGATCTTGCTCCTTGACGTGACGCTCGCCGAGACAAAAGCCGGGACGCCGCTGCGTGAGGCGCTCCTCACGGCTGCCACGGTGCGTTTTCGCCCCATCCTGATGACGACCTCGACGGTGGTGGTGATCAGCTTGCCACTCCTTTTAGGCCTCGGCGAGGGTAGCGAGTTTCGTTATCCGCTCGGCCTTGTTATCTTAGGCGGCGTGTTGACCTCGGCGCTATTGACTTTTTACGTCGTTCCGGCAGCATTTTACCAGTTCGAGCACAAACGCTACGAACGCGAAGCCAAACAAAACGTCGGGGCGGAAGAAGCCGAAGACGAGCCGAAAGAAGATGAGCGTGCGCTGCGCCCCCCGACCCGCTCGCCAGCGCTGGGTAAAAGCCAAGCTTAACCGGTACCTCAGCTCCCCGTTTGGGGAGCTTTTTGTTGTCCAGACGCGGCCACACTCCCGAACGCAGCGCGCAGCCTTAGCGGTATGCTGTGCTGACAAGCCTATACGTCACCGGAGGTCTCATGTCTACTGTTACCGTCACACCCGTTTCCAGCCGCAGTCTGAGGCTGCTTCCTATTCTCAACATCGTAGCGTTTGTTTTAGTGGTTCTCTTTAACGCGCTCGCCAATATTTTGCCCTTAAACGGCCTAACGACCGGCGCGATCTCAGATTCGTTTCCCAGCCTTTTTACGCCCGCCGGTTACGTCTTTGCGGTTTGGGGGCTGATCTACCTGCTGCTCGGCGTCTTTGTCGTCTATCAAGCGCTTCCGGCGCAGCGGAATAATCCCCGGCTAGCGCGGCTCGGCTACCTCTTCGTGCTGAGCTGCGCGTTCAACATCGCGTGGCTTTTTTCGTGGCACTTTCTGCTGATCCCCCTGTCGATGCTGGTGATGCTCGGCCTTTTGGGAACGTTGATCGCTATCTACGAACGTTTGGGGATCGGTAAAAACGAGGTGACGCGCGGCGAAGCGTTTGCGGCGCGGCTTCCGTTTAGCGTTTACTTGGGCTGGATCACGGTAGCGACGGTAGCCAACGCCACCGTAACGCTACTGGAGTTCGGCGTACGGGGGGGTTGGGGCGCGCCCTTTTGGGCTTTTGTCGCCGTTCTCGCGGCGGCGGCTATCGGCCTTACGGTGCTGCAGCGGCGCGGCGACGCGGCTTTTGTCCTCGTACTCGTGTGGGCTTTTTTCGGTATCGCGGTGCGGCAGTGGGGTAGCGAAGCGCTTCTCGTTCTCGGGGCTGCCGCCGCTGCGGTCTACTTGACCTTTCAGCTTGTGCAGCGCACCCGCACACCGAAAACGCGCACCAGCTAGGAGGCGCGAACTACCGCGTTACGTTCGCAGAGCGCCAGCTCGCCCCCAAAGTAGAGCAGCACACCAATCACCATCCGCCCGAGTCCGGCGAGGTCTTCGTACAAGCAAAGCGTCAGCACACCCTCGATTTCACAAACCAAAAAAAGGACTAGAAAGCCCAGGGCCAGACCGCTCATTAGCGCGCTGTAGACCTGCTTTGAACGGGGCAACACGAGTTTCACCTCGTCAAAATAGCACGCAAGCCGGGTTTCCCCGGCCTGACCTGCAAAGGTGTTCAGGGTATTAGTTAATTGTTACGCGGTAAATAAAGCGCTCTTCTTGTCCGGGCTCGAGCGGCCCTAGCAGCGTCCACTTGACCGCCCGATAAGCGTCCGCACCTTCAGTCGTTTCGGGCGCTTCACTGTAGGCTTCGCCGTCTAAAGAGAACTCGGTACGAACTCCCTCCGAGGTCGGGGTCGCCGAACCGTCTACATAGGTCGAACCATCCGGAATCGGCCCAAGCACACTGACCGACTCTGCGGGGAGGGTCGTTGCGTCGTTATTCGTAGCAAACACACGGTATTCGACGACCTGGCCGGGGCGCGCGGTCGTCGATTCGCTGAAACGCTCCGTAGCGCTGCCGTCTTCAGCCGTTACCTGAGATACGATATACGCTTCGATCCGTACCGTTACCGGGTTGTCTTGCGCAAACCCGGCGCTCCCAAAGCCTATCAAAATGCTGAGCAGCACCCACGTCATATATTTTCTTACATGTTGCGTCATCAAAACGCCTCCTTCAGCTACCCGTTACTTTATAAATCTACCCGGTTACACTACGTGAGTAGAGCGTTAAGTCAGTTTAGCAGTTCAGTAAAGCGCAACTTACGGCGTCTGCACTTTTGCGTGGCGCTGTGCAGCGCCGCACTGCGTTGCGAGAGGTGTAGCCAAAAGCTCAGTCTGGACATTTGTCTGGCTAAAAGTTCTCTGCTCACAGCTTTCGGCTTCCAGCGACGCTTTTTGCCGACCCAAAAAAGGCTGAGTCGTAGCCCAGCCCTCCGTAAAGTTAAACCTTCGCTACCAGCCCCGCGCCGCCATCAACTCGCCTTCTTCTAAAGTGTCGATATTGATGCCGACCATCGGCTCGCCCAGGTTACGCGACACCTTCGCCAAAATGTCGGGGTCTTGGAAGTGCGTGACGGCCTCGACAATCGCACGAGCGCGGCTCGCGTGGGCGCGGTTACGCTCTTCCGCGCTCGTCAGCGTCGCCCCGGCCTTAAAGATACCCGACCCGACGAACACGCCATCCATCCCGAGTTGCATCATCAGGGCGGCGTCAGCGGGCGTCGCCACCCCGCCTGCAGCAAAGTTCACAACCGGCAGCTTGCCGTGTTCATGGACGTATAAAACCAGCTCGTACGGTGCGCGGAGGTCGCGGGCCGTGCTCATCAGTTCGTCGCGGGGCAGGCTCTGAATACGGCGGATTTCGCCCATGATCGTGCGGGCGTGCCGCACCGCCTCGACGACGTTGCCGGTTCCGGCTTCGCCTTTAGTGCGGATCATCGTCGCACCCTCGCCGATACGCCGGAGCGCCTCGCCCAAGTCTTTCGCGCCGCAGACAAACGGCACGGTAAAGGCGTGTTTGTCCACGTGAAAGTTTTCGTCGGCGGGGGTCAGGACTTCGGATTCGTCGATAAAGTCAACGCCTAGCGCTTGCAGGATTTGCGCCTCGACGAAGTGGCCGATACGCACTTTTGCCATCACCGGAACCGACACCGAAGCGATAATCTCTTCGATCATACTCGGGTCACTCATACGGGCGACGCCGCCCTGCGCGCGAATATCGGCCGGGACACGCTCGAGGGCCATCACTGCGGTCGCGCCCGCGTCCTCGGCGATCCGCGCTTGCTCCGCGTTGACGACGTCCATGATCACGCCGCCCTTAAACATTTCGGCAAAACCCGTTTTAACTCTTAACGTTCCAGTTTGGTTTTCCATTACGACCTCCACAGCTGCACCTAGCGGCGCTTTGGGGCTTATCATACGCCTCTTTCGGGTAAAAAGCGCGTGTCGGTGGCAACTCGGGAAGCGGCGAGCAACGCCTCGGCCACTCTAAGGCTCAACGTATGAGCAGCGGCAGAAGCCTTCGTCGTTCTTTACTTGCGCCCTGTGCGTCATGACTCCAGGCAACTTGTGAGGAGCGCTACAGTGCAGGGTAAAAGGCTAAAACGCGAAAAACTTTATCTCCTCAGCGGATTGCAGCTGTTAGCGTAGCGGTGTGCTGGAGGAAACGCGATGAACTGGTCTGTCTTTACACGTCTTTTTAATCCAAAAACCGTTGCGGTCGGGCTCGAGATCGGTACGAGCAGCCTCAAGGTGATCGAGCTTAGCGGGGGTACACCGCCGCAGCTCGAGGCGCTCGCGCTGCGTCCGCTCCCCCCCGGTTTGGTACAAGACGACCAGATCGTCGATGCTGAGGGTTTGGCCGCCGAACTCGGCGCGCTCTTTAAGGACGCCGGGATCAGCCGCCGCTTCGTCGTCACAGCAGTCAGCAACCGTTCGGCGATCACCCGTAACATCCACATGCCGAAAATGCCCCTAAAAGAACTCGAGAAGGCCGTCCCGTGGGAAGCGGAGCGTTATATCCCCTTTCCGCTCGACGAAGTGGCGATGGATCACTACATTTTAGATAACCCCAGCGACGTTGCCGACGGCAGCGACGTCGAGGTCGTGATCGCCGCCGCACGCCTCGATATGGTTAAACAGCTGACCGAAGGGCTTAAGAAAGCAGGGCTCGAGCCGACTGTCATCGATATCAAACCGTTTGCGCTCCTCCGCTCGCTTAAAGGTTCGCTGCAAGGGGAAAAGTTTAACCGCACCACCATCTTCGACGACACCTACATAGGTGAGAGCGAGATCGGCGCAATTTTAGAGATCGGCGCGTCTTCGAGCACCGTTACGCTCGTACGCGGAGAACGGGTCGTCATGAACCGTAACTTAGGCGTCGCCGGGGACGATTTTACCAGCGCCTTGCAACGTGCGTTCGGGTTGGATTTCGACACCGCCGAAGAGGTCAAGGTGCACTACGGCAGCGCGGTGACGCCGAGCGACGCCGCGGCGTCGCTCGCGGCGGAGGCGCGTAACGAGCGCTTTTCGCCGGTTCGCGTTTACGAGGCGCTCCGCCCTACCCTGAGCGACCTCACGACTGAAATCCGGCGTAGCCTGGAGTTTTTCCGGGTGCAGTCCGGTGACGCGAGCATCACCCAGATGTACCTCTCGGGCGGCGGTTCGAAGCTGCGCGGGTTAGATGAGGCTATCGGCCGCTCACTCGGATTTAAGGTTGCGCTCGGCAACCCCTGGCTGAGCATCTTGCCGGGCGAACGTTACGAAGCGGCGTACCTCGAGTCTATCGCACCCGAATTCGGCGTGCCGTTAGGTCTCGCTTTAAGAGGAGCTTTGGGCCTTGATTAACGTTAACCTCCTCCCCGAAACGCTGCGCCGCAACAAGCGCGTTGATCCGTGGCAAGGGGTAGCCGCTACAGTACCGGTGATCGTCTTGGCTACCTGCGGCTTTTTACAGTTTCAAGTCGCAAGCGAAAAAGGTCGCCTGACCGAGCAGGGCGCAGAACTCAGAAACGAAAAGGCCGTGTTGCAACCCTTCGTCGATGAGCAGGCGGCGCTTGAGGCCGAGCGCGGTGAACTCGCCGCGATCAAAAACGTCGCCGAGTCGGTCAGGACGGGCCGTATCTTTTGGTCGTGGCAGCTCTACGCGATGCTCGAGACGCGCCCCTCACCCGGCCCCAAAGTGGCGTCACGGATGGCGTTTACGGCACTTGAGATGCGCGCTTTAGACGAGGCGGCGTGCGCGCAGCTGGTAAGTGCAAATACCTACGAAGGGCTCGAGGCGGTAGCTGAAATGAACGTCTCGGGGATTGCCGGGAGTTCAGGCGTCGTCGCCGACTACTTGAGTGAGCTGCAACGCGCGCCCAACTTCGCGGTTTCTTTGGGCGACCTCTCAAAGGACCCGGAGACGAAGTTTTATAACTTCAACCTGACCATCGGAGCCGCGCAGCTGGGGGGGCCGCAAGCTGAAGACAAAGCCGCTCAGCTCGGCAAGGCCCCGTCTGATAACGACGCAGGAAAGGAATAGATGCTCGCCAAACTTAAGCTAGGCTCCGGCGGCGCGGGCGGTTTCAAACTGCGCGGACGCGAGGTGGCGCTCCTCGCCTTCAGCGTCGCCGCACTTCTCGGTATGCTCTGGTACTTTTACCTGTACACCCCGACGAAAACGCAGATCGAACAGCTTAACGCCGAAAACGGGGCGCTCGAGGCCGAGATCGCCCTCGGCCGCGCGGCGCGCGCCAACTTGCCTGAACTACGCGCCGAAGTCGCCGGACTTAAAAAAGAACGCGACGTGTTTTTAGCTCAGCTACCCGAACAAAACGAGGTGGCCGAGCTGCTCGAGCAGCTCCGCAGCAGCGCCCGCGACGCCCGCGTAGACCTTACCGGACTTCAAAACGGTGGGCCGGGTAGCGAGATCGTTTCCGGCGTCAGGTTACTCAACTTTACGTTGGCAACCGAGGGCAACTACGCGCGCACCATTCAGTTCTTACGCACTTTAGAGGCGCTTCCGCGGTTTACCCGGGTACAACGCGTCGGTCTAAATGCAGGGACCGAGGGCGGCGCAGACCCGGCCCTGAGCGCCACTTACGACTTTACGGTGTACGTCTATACCGGCAGCGCTTTAGACGGCAGCACTTTAGACGCCGCGCCACTCGACCCCGACGCGGTACCGGAAACCACCTCGGAGGAGGGGCAATGACGCGGAGCACCTTACTCCTCACGGCGTTTCTAACGGCGTTTGTAGCAGCCTCAAGCAGCCCCGTCTTCGCGGCTTCACCCGCCGAAACTCAGACAGAAGCAGCAGCGACCACCGACAGTTCTACCTCTCAAACCCCGCCGACCCCTGAGCAGTCCGGCGCGGCGTCTGAGCCGGAGGTCGGCGGTGAAGGGCTACCGCTCTTGCCTCCGCAAAGCTTGGCTAACGGAGGCAGTAGCAGCGTTTTACCCCTGCTCCCCAAACCTGCCGCTCCGGGTGTCGCTCGCGGCGTCGCGGTCGAAGAACTGCCGCTCCTCGTCACCGAACCGCCTATAGACGAAGGTGGCGGCGTAGAGATTCCGCTACCCGTTACCGGCGGTAGCGACAGCCTTCTCAACCCTTTTTCACCGCTGCTACTGCCTCAACCGCCCCAGCAAGCTGCGGAACCTGCAGCCCCTGTAGCCGCGCCGCAACCTGCAACGCCGCCTGCGGTCGCCGCGCCCTCCGTACAAGAAGCTGCGCCTGCCGCCGCTGCCCCGGCCCCAATCTCTCCGGCGGTCTCTGTACCCCTGCCGCAAGCACGCGTCGGCAGACCCGCCCTACCGCAGAGTCTCGCAGCGAACTTACGCACGACCGTACCACCTACTGCCGACCTGAGCGCCGGTCCCCTAGACCGCGCCCTAGTATTACAGCCGCAGTTATCTAGCATAGCGCCGTTGCCGACGGCGATAATGACACAACTTTGCCCTAAACTGATGCCGTCGTCGCCACATTGACCAAGCCAATACAAACGTTTGCCGAACT
>JAABUN010000788.1_pt1 | contig 78408 bp, 67 predicted proteins | sample 5559311 | NCBI WGS metagenome assembly JAABUN01 (sample SAMN10711877, study PRJNA513370) | rock metagenome | isolation source: Antarctica rocks | place: Antarctica: Victoria Land, Siegfried Peak sud | reverse complement strand
GGTGCTTTCAGCATAATCAGGGGCACCGCTTGCAGCATTTAGCAAAGCAGCATAGTTACCTATAAGACTGCCGGTTAAGCCAGCAGGAAGATCCCGGTAATCGTCATAATGAGTTTGTGTAAGTAGCTCTAAGCCTTGGGTAACAGTAGGGTAATGGTCACTACCGGACGCCTGGATGAGGTGATAGCTGAGCTCCTGATTGTTATTCAATAGCCCTGTTTTCACCGGACGGTTAAGCTCATCATAGAAGGTTACCAGCCATTGTTGCTGTCCTGGCTTTCTTAAGTTAGCATCTTGGGTCATTACAAGGCGATCGCGCGTGTCATAGACCATGTAAATGGCTCCCGCCCCGGGTACTTTCTTTATGATCATTCTTGCCCTTCGGTCGTACTCATAGCGAAACACTCCTTCATTTAAAGTAGCAGCGTCCATCGTCCAGGCGCCCTGGTCGTTCATAAGTTGCACAGCTGCTGGTTGCAGCACGGCACGAAGCCGCTCCAGGTCGTCATAGATATAATAAGTGCACAGCCAGCCGGTGTGTCCCTGCCCTGGCATTTCCGTTTCCTGGACTTTCTTTAAGACTACCTTCCCTTGGTTGTCTTTATATTCCACTAATTTCTTTCCTTGCTCATCAGTGGTCACGTTCTTAAAAAGGGAACCTTCAGGGTAGATATTTACCGAGCTATAGCTTCCAAGGTCGCCTGCTACTTCCGTTACCTTCCAGATACGCACCTGATCGGATACATTGTTGGTCTGATAAGACAAGGCTACGCCTCTTCCTGCTCCTACCCAGCTGTTACCGGGAGCAAGGGTGGTAGCGATTCTATTTAAGGGAGAAGCCTCGTAGATGGTCTTTGAATAAAAGTATTGCTCTCCCTGTCCGGCTAAAGGACTAGCGGCTGAGAGGTAAAAACTACTTTGTGCCGCAAGAGCACTTTCTTTAAAAAGGCCGTTAGTGGAGACTGCTACGTAAGGCAGGTATTTATCTGTCTCTCTTCCAAAAGCGTCATAGACTACCGGGCTCACCAGGTCACCTCCAGTACTAGTGGCTGTCGTAAGTGAACCCTGCTTTATCACCGTTTGTTCCACTCTTCCAAGGCCGTCAAAATAAGTGGTGGATTGCTTTACCTCTCTCAGCGGCTTTGCCATTAGCTGATTGGCGTCTTTCTCAGGAGCAGTAGCTTCCCATACTTTAGTGAAATTTCGGCTGTCGCCTGTAAGGGATAAAGAAGCAGACTGCACCACCAGCGTTACCGACAAAGATACCATGCCGCTTGCTGTCCCATAGCCTTCCACTACCAGGTAGTAAGTGCCGGCAGCAAGCGTAGTTTTGATGGAAGCCCTGGAGCCTGCATACAAAGGACCGTTATCGTCGTTATGCTCCAAGGGCGTGCCATCGGTTTTTAATAAATGGATATAGGTATCAAAATCAGAAGCACAGGTGGAAAGGCTGACTTCAGCGGAACCCTGAACAGTAAACCGGTAAAAGATATCTTCGCTCGGCTGGCCTCGGTAAGGGTCACCCACAGTAGCATACTCATTGCCATAACCTGAGAGCCCTCTGCTGTCAGTAAAAGTAAAAGAGCCACCGGAGTAACTGCCCATTACAATAGGATCACTAATCGTGCTTCCCTGGCCAAAGGAGATAACAGGCATTAAAAGAAAAATGGCAAGGAAGAGCTTAATAAAAACAGCAGTGGCTTTCATAACTTTTAAAGACTTAATTATTTATATAATCAGCGTTTTGTGAATTATTCTCAGCAGATGTTATGTATAGAATGCCGTGATATGCATTCCGGAATTGATAAGGTAGTTAGCAGTTATTTGCTAAAAAGAATATTGCTTCTTTGATGGTATAAATGTAGAAACGCTGAAGTGGTATCCGGTTTGATAAATGTCAAATAATTTAAGGCGTACTTAATTCTAAAATCTCTAATTGTTTAGTGTAGAAAATTATAATTATCAAAAGAATTATTAACCGGATAGATAATACTTTAAGCTACACATAGAGTATAACTATTTCACCATGTGAATAATATATTCAATAAAACAATTAATCACATAACAATATCTTCGCCTTACAATTTGTGTAAAGCTTATTTCATCATATAAAAATCATGCTCTTTATGAAACAGCGAATCGCGCAAATAGCATTACTGGTAAATGATTACGATGAAGCATTACAATTTTATATTCAAAAACTTCATTTCAGACTTATAGAAGATACAGTTCTTAGTGCTACCAAAAGATGGGTAGTGATCGCTCCCTCCGATCCTGGTTCCTGTTGTTTATTGCTTGCAAAGGCAGCTAATGAAGAACAAAAAACCCGTGTTGGAAATCAGACAGGTGGCCGGGTATTTCTCTTTCTTCACACTGATAATATAGCGAGAGATTATCAAAGCATGCTGAATGATAATATTCATTTTGTCAGAACGCCAACTAAGGAAGAATATGGCACAGTAGCTGTTTTTCAAGATCTGTACGGAAATTTGTGGGACCTGATTGAAAGGAACGTATAAACTATTTTTACAATCTCATATTCGAACATTTTTATAAAAAGTTTATCTTACCATAACTGAGTGACATAAATTGTCAGTAGCTTATAATATCTTTAATTCATTAAAAAACACTACTATGTCTATGATTCAAATGCTATTAAAAGAGATGGACCACGAAGCAGTGACCACCCGCAAAATGCTGGAAAGAGTTCCCGATGACAAATATGATTGGAAGCCGCATGAAAAAAGCATGACGATCCGGCAATTGGCTACTCATATTGCAGACCTTCCTTCCTGGGTTACGGTGGCGCTTACAACCGATGAATTAGATTTTGCCACCAGTCCGTATAATCCGGAAGTAATTAACAAAACGGCCGATCTGTTGAAATATCTTGAAAAATCACTTGCTAGTGGCAGAGAACATCTTAGCAAAGCAACCGAAGAAGACCTTGAACCTAAATGGACTTTGCGCGTTGGAGATAAAATACTAAGTGTATCTACCAAAGGTGAGGTTATAAGAATGACATATAACCAAATTGTACATCATCGCGCGCAGTTAGGTGTTTATCTACGCCTGTTGAACATACCCATACCCGGTAGCTATGGACCCAGCGCTGATGAAATGAATTCCTGATAACAACTTTATTAATAAGCTTGTATTGTAAAGAGGTAGCTACAGTAAACCTGTAACTATCTCTTTTATAAATTTATTATTTAACTATCAGACTCTTACTTAACAAAAATTTGATAAGTGGTTAAATTAATTGCTATGCATCCACTATCTTGTTACGATAATCATTAACATTGGCAGTTTTAACTATACAGAATATCTCAAAAAATTACGGTCGTATAAAGGCGCTCAACAATGTATCGTTCGAAGTGCCGGAGGGCTCCGTATTCGGCATCTTAGGACCTAATGGAAGTGGCAAAACCACTTTACTGGGTATTGTTATGGATGTATTAAAAGCTAATAGCGGTAACTTTTTATGGTTTGGCCAGCCCTCTCAAAACGAGCACCGTAAAAATATAGGCACCCTCCTTGAAACTCCTAACTTTTATCATTACTTATCCGGTGAAAGAAACCTGCTGATTGCTGCAGCTATTAAGAATCATGGCAAAGAAGATATTCCGGATGCGTTGGAAAAAGTAAAACTAACACAGCGTAGGCATTCAAAATTCAACACCTATTCACTGGGAATGAAACAACGGCTGGCGCTGGCTTCCGCTTTGTTAGGCAATCCCTCAGTGTTGGTACTGGATGAACCGACGAACGGCCTGGACCCTGTTGGCATTGCAGAAACACGTGACCTGATTCGTAACCTCGCCAAAAATGGCAAGACCATTATTCTTGCCAGCCATTTGCTTGATGAAGTGGAGAAAGTCTGCACGCAAGTCGCCATTCTTCAAAAAGGAACATTGATTACTTCAGGTGATGTAAATGATGTTTTGGTAAATGAAGATATAGTTGAAGTGAATAGTTCCGATACCCAACAACTGCTTACTGTTTTGCAACACTTTCCTGGCGCCACAACAGTTAAACCGTTTGAGAATAAAGTCCGGTTAGCTTTTGGTAACGGCTTAGCCGATCTTGAAAAGGTAAATATATTTTGCTTTGAACAGGGGATAGTTTTAAATCATTTACAATTAAAGAAAAAAAGCCTTGAAAGTAAATTCTTTGAACTAACCAATACCAGTGAAGCTTTTAACTGATGAAATAGCTTTCAGCTATCAGGAAGAATATATCAATCATTAATATCCTGATTGCTGATAGCTGCCAGCTGATAGCAAAACAAATGAACGGTTACTATAACAACACTAACTTATTTTATGTTACAACTGTTACAGATAGAATGGCTTAAGCTTAAGAACTACCGTACTTTCTGGATTTTGTTACTCATTTCAGTGATAAGCATCCCGGCTTTCAACTATGTTATCTACGATATGATGGGTAACAGTTTTCCCAAAATAAAGGGACAAAGCATATTGGGTAGCCCTTTCGCGTTTCCCGATGTATGGCAAACCGTTACCTGGAATTCCAGTTTGCTGTTATTGATTCCTGCAATACTCATCATTACTTTAACTACTAATGAATTTACCTATAAAACGCATCGCCAGAATATCATTGATGGTTGGGCAAGAAGTCAGTTCATCAATGTAAAACTGATTGAGGTATTAATATTGTCCCTATTTCTTTCAGTGATAGCTTTTCTTACCACCCTGGCATTCGGATACTATGGCAATAAATTACCGGCTGGTATTTCAATGTTCCATGATGTAAGGTTTGCTGTTTTCTTCTTTGTTGAGATGATATCCTATTCTTTAATTGCCTTCCTGATTGGCATGCTGATTAAAAGGGCGGGCCTGGCGATGGGCGTTTTTTTTATATACATGATCATAGAACAATTTGTGGTGGCCCTCTTAAGAAACAAATATAAAATAAGCTGGGTTGATTTTTTTCCGCAGGAAGTAACGGATATGCTTATTCCACAGCCTTACGGTAAAAAAATACTCAACGGAGCAGATAAGATTAAAATTTGGGAAAGCCATATTCCAACCTATTTAATCATAGCAGCGGTTTATGTGGTATTATATTGTATCCTTACCAACTGGAAATTTCGAAAAAGTGATTTATAAAATAAATTTATGAGAAGAATATTTCTTGTTTGCCTAGTGGGTATGTATGCTGTTGCTTCATTTGCTCAAAATCAAAACACCATCATAAAAATTCAGGCAATGGATATGGCCAATGCCTTATTAAAAAAAGATTTCCCTGCTTTTATAAAATATATGCATCCCAATATTATTAAACTGGCCGGGGGTAAGGACAAGGCATTGCAAAGAATGGATACGATAAACGCAATGGCTGCACAATTCGGAGCTACCATTAAAAGAATAGTAATCGGGAATCCGGATAAAATAATAAATTATAAAAATCAGTTACAGGTTACATTACCTGAAACTTCGGAAATGACTTCCGGCTTTGGCAATGTAACATTTGAAACCACTTTAATTGCTATTTCAATGAATGCGGGTAAAAACTGGTACTTTATAGACACCTCAATCTATAATATGAAAGATGTTAAAAAAGCTATGCCTGATTTGAGTCCCGAGCTTGTAATCCCTTCTCCCAAGCCGCCGAAGTTTACTCCAGCGCAGCAATAATGCATTGCTATCAGCTATCAGCGATCAGCTATCAGTATCATTCTTTTTTCTTTTTTAAAAGATCCTCCATGGCACTTTCGATAGAAGGATAAATAAAATCAAATCCTGTTTTGCGGATCTTATCACAGTTAACAGTGGTACTCTTTAATACTTCCACACTCATTTCACCAAGAGCCATTTTTAACAACAAAACCGGTATATGCAAAGGGATATAAAAACTACCTTTCTCTGACTTTGCAATTTGAACGGTTAGTTCCTTATTGGTAACAGGTTTGGGAGCAACAGCATTATAAGTGCCACTTATTGATTCGTTTTCAATGGCATGCAGGTAAATCCTGCAAAGATCATGGATATGCAACCAGCTTATAATTTGTTTACCATTGCCCAATATTGCCGCAATGCCAAAGTTTACCGGTTTCTTAAATTCTTTAAAGGCGCCTCCTTCATTACTCAACACAATGCCTGTGCGAATTTTTACCAACCGCTTTCCCAGCAGGTAAATAGGTTCAATACTTTCTTCCCAGAGTTTGCAGGTCTCCCCAAGAAATTCTTCATCCGGAGCATCTGCTTCTATAAAAGGTTTTGGATTCGGAATAGAAGGATCGGCGCCATACCAGCCAATTGCGGAAGAAGAGATTACTGCTTTTATTTTATTCGGATTTTCTCTTAAAGCTTTTACTATTAATTGGCTGCTTTGTACCCGGCTATCCCTGATCTCCTTTTTTCTTTTCTTTGTCCATCTTTTATCAGCAACGCCGGCTCCGGCTAAATGAATAATGTAATCTGAATTTCTTATTGCGCCGGCATCAATTATTTGCTTTGCTACATCCCAGTGCGCATATTCAACATTGGGTGTCTTGCGCTTGTCTTTCAGTAAAGGCGTGCGCGTAAAAATAATCACCTGATGACCTTTTTCGACGAGTAACTTACTCAAGGCTTTCCCTATTAAACCAGTACCGCCGGTGATTATTATTTTTGCCATCCTGATTTTTTTTACTTGAAGATAATAACAATGGTTAGTGAGTAATTGTTAACGGTCATGGTTAATTGATAGAATATTTAACCACGGAGGAAACGCCGGAGAAAAAGAAGAGGTTACACAGAGGACTTCTCTGTGTAACCTCTTCTTTTTCTCCGGCGTTTCCTCCGTGGTTATAAAAAAATTAAGAAGCTAACAGTAACTACTCAATCCGGCTTTTTGCCATCAAGAAAAGTATTGATCGTACTGATGTGCGACTTGTTATTTTCATCGGGCTTTACCGTGTAGTTGCTATAAAAATTTTCAACATTATTCACTGTGTTATATAACTCCAGATTACGACGGATATATGCAGGAACACTATCAAATTCATTATTGGTATCAGTACCATTTATATTAAATGAAAGATTACGTAATTTCTGTATACGCTCTGATGCACGGCGTTTTTGATCTTCCACTTCATCCTCAGCAGGTAATTCATCCAGCGTGTTTAACAGCATCGCAGGTTGATGCGGTTCTTCCGGAACATCTTCCTTAATAACTAATTGCATTTCAAAAACACATTCCTCATCTTCCGGTAGTTCAGAATTTTTAGGTGGAATGACACCGCTGTTAAAAGGCAAAGGCTGATCTGCATAAATATTGGAGGGCTTTGCAAGATAGCCGCCGGATACATTGGACGCCGATGACCCCTGTGAAGGTATCTGTGCTTTTTCTACAACCTGCCGCTCGTTTTTCTCAGGACGTGAAACAAAAGTACCAGTAGCTTTATATTCTTCATATACCGGTGATGCAGGTTCTGATGGCAAAACCACTGCAGCTGGAATATTGTCAGCCTGTGGATAATTCAATTCGTATCTTTCTATTTCTTCATTTTTACCGGGCGCCTTTTTATCATTCTCTTTAATGGCCTGAAATACAGGCGCCATTTTTTCTTCCACCTGGCTCTCTACAAGTGTTGGCATTAACACTTTTTGTTCGGCGGTAGGTTCTTCCTTTTGAAATTGAACAACCTGCTTTACTTCAGTTACAGTAACTGTTTCCTTTTTTTCTTCCGAAGGCGATACTGTCTGTTTCAATGACTTTTCTTCTACACCCGGCAGTTGTAAAGTCATTATAATTTTCTCTTCTTGCAGGGGTTCAGGAGCTTTTTCATCTTTTTTGTAGAAAGGTGTTTTATGCTCGAATCCTGTTGCTATCAATGTAATTCCAATCTTTCTTTCCAGGGTATTATCATATCCTAAACCAAGTATCACATCAGTATCCTGACCGGCATGACTTAACAGGTAGTTCTGAATTATTTCCACTTCATCCATAGTGAATTCATGGTCACCCTCCGAAGAATTAATATTGATAAGTATCCATTTAGCACCACGGATATCATTATCATTCAACAGTGGTGAATTCAATGCTTCTTCAATTGCTTTCTGCGCTCTGGTATCACCTTCTGCAGCAGCGCTTCCCAGTATGGCTACACCTCCATCACGCATTACAGTGCACACGTCTGCAAAGTCAACATTGATCTGTCCGGTACTGTTGATTACATCGGTAATACATTTTGCAGCAGTTGCCAGCACATTATCAGCCTTTGCAAATGCTGCTTTCATTTTTAAATTACCAAATTGGTGACGCAACTTATCATTGCTTATCACCAATAAAGTATCTACATATTTTTTCATTTGCTCAATACCTTCCTCTGCCTGCTGCTGCCGTTTTTTTCCTTCATAAGCAAAGGGCGTAGTTACTATTCCTACTGTAAGAATGCCAAGGTCCTTACAAATTTTTGAAATAATCGGGGCGCCTCCTGTTCCGGTACCGCCTCCCATACCGGCAGTAATAAAAGCCATCTTAGTATTTACTTCCAGCATGCGTTTTATCTCATCAAGACTTTCTTCCGTGGCCTGTTTACCTATTTCAGGATTGGCACCTGCGCCCAGACCCTGCGTCAGGTGTGGACCCAGCTGAACCTTATTGGGAACATTGCTTTGGGCTATTGCCTGAGCGTCAGTATTACAGATTATAAAATTTACGTTATCAATATTTTGACTGAACATATGGTTAACTGCATTGCTGCCGCCTCCACCGACACCTATAACTTTTAGTATAGATGATTTTTCTTTTGGTAAATCAAAATGAATCATAGTTTAAGTTTTTTATCTCAATGGTTGCGTGAAATAATTTAATTCGCTTCCAGGAGACGGATTAATAAATGGTTATTATGGCTATGTTATTATAAGATGACCTCATTGCTATCAACTGTCAGCTGTCAGCTTTCCGGAAAATTCATACTGATCTTGATTTTCTGATACCTGACTGCTAATAGCAATTCATGCCAAATTTCAGGGTTAACATAGACATTAGATAGAGAACAAATTATAAATGCCGATCTTCTTCTTCCTTAAATAAATCGATGATACTATCCTTAAACTTTCCCCAAAAATCTTTAAGGCCTTTCCGGTTTCTTACCTTTTCATGTCTTACAGATTCTTCATTAATAACAGGAGTAGCTATTTCTTCTGCCTTTTTAAGATTTTCCGGAACTTCTACCTTTTGGAAATTATTTTCGAACTGTTTCCGATGATGTTCATAATCACTATATCCTTTAAGAATTAAACCAATACATGTTGAGTAAGTAGGTTTAGATAATTCCTCGATGTGACCACCCGCAAGATGTTCATTAGGGAAACCCATTCTTGCATTTAGCAGTGTAACATATTCTGTAAGCTCTTTCAAATGTTTTAGTTGAGATCCTCCACCGGTCAAAACGATCCCGCCATTCAACATACCATTATTTAAACCTACCTGTTTCAGATGGTATGAAACGAAATCCATGATTTCGCTCATGCGTGACTGTATGATATTGGCAAGATTCTTAACACTTATTTCTTTGGCCGGCATTCCACGTAAACCAGGAATGGTAATAAAGGCATTAGCACGCGCTTCATCAACAAGCGCAGATCCAAACTGAACCTTCATTTGTTCAGCCTGGGTTTTTAATACACCTAATCCCATTTTAATATCATTGGTAATATTCTCCCCGCCAAAAGGGATAACAGCAGTATGTTTCAATATTCCTTCATAAAACACAGCCAAGTCAGTTGTTCCGCCACCAATATCTACAATGGCAACACCTGCTTCCATATCTTCAGTACCCATAACTGCACTTGCAGATGCCAATGGCTGCAGCACCATATCCTTTGTAATCAAACCACTTTTTTCTACCGCCCGGTTTATATTGCGGATAGCATTTTTATCACCGGTAATAATATGAAAATTAGCGCCTACTTTAACACCACCATAACCAATTGGATTAGGAATGTTCTGGAAATTATCAACAGTAAATTCCTGGGGTATCACATCAATGATCTGGTCACCTGCAGGAATATATGTTTTGTATTGATCCGCAATCAGCTGGTCAATTTCCCGCTGGGTAATTTCTTCAGTATTATCATGGCGTACAATGTCACCTCTCGTTTGCAGACTTTTAATATGATGACCGGCAATACCTACATACACTTCACTTATATCAAGATTTGGATTAGAAGCATAACAATTATCAAGCGCTACGCGTATAGCTTTTATTGTTTCATCAATGTTTAATACCTGGCCATGTTTTACACCATTGGAATTAGCCCGGCCAAAACCCAGAATCTCTAATTTTCCGAATTCATTTTTTCGACCTGCTATGGCGGCTATTTTCGTAGTGCCTATATCGAGTCCTACGATAATAGGTTGTTCGCTGTTCATAGTTGTTTAAAGTTTTATTGTGGGAATATATTTTTTTGAATCAGCTGTATTTACTTTTATTTATCCATACAGAAGACTCACTAATTTATTATTGTTAATTACTCAACTTACCCATTACCGCTTTAGCCTTTGTTTTAATTTCCATAAGCTTTGATGCTGGCTTGTTCACTTGTTTACTGTCGGCTTGTTTTGGTGTGGTTTTCCTGATTGGTTTAATTTCTATAACAGGTTTAATTTTTATCAATACCGGTTTCAAAATATTATTTTTATACGTTAACGGTTTTTTTAGCACTTCATCTTCAGCATTGATTTTTAAATCCATTATCATTGAGTCTGTTGCTGTAACCGTTATCATGCTCTTTTCAAGCGGCGCATAAACAGAATCTTCAGAGTTCTTTTTAGCTTCTTCAATCATTCTTTGAATATTCTTTAGCGCCTGTACTGAATCAATTTTTGTTACCATCCCCTTTTTTGTTCCTATTACCTGCCTGTTATACTGCACACTGATCCTGCTGTAGGTATTAATGCCTGTATGACAGAGCACCTGTTTGTAAAAAGCCATCAACCTAGTGAATTTACTTTCATAATGATCTCCGTTACCGAATTCAATAATATGATTGCCAACTGTTGGTATCATCTCAAAATTTTTATCAGCAGTAATGTCTACCTGTGCTATCTGTGCCTGCCAAAACTTATTATTAAGAATGTACATCGCTAAGTTTTTAATATGGCTTACCAGGATACTATCATCTCTCTGTGACTGCTTCTTATCATCCGGAAAACTGGTGAAGACAGGAAGCTTTACATTTATTTTATTATTCAACGGCATGATGCTGCCACTGCTATCCATATAAAAAGAATTACCGCTTCTTGTAAAAATCCTTGCTACCGGTTCTTTTTCCAGGATATTTATATGAAGCAGCAGGTTGTTATCAAAAAAAAGTTCCGCATCTTTTACCCAAACATTCCTTTCTAATACGGCTTCCAATTTTAGCAGGTTAAAACCGGTAATGGCTTTTCCTGCAGGATTAACAATGCCTTCATCAGCAACAACTTTCAGGATATCCGCTTTATCAAGAAAAAATATTTCTTTAACTCCAACAATTTCAATCTCAATGCCTTTACATAATTTGTGATTTTTTATATTGATTGCTGCTACCAGTAATACCAATACAGATGACCCTAACACTATCCAAAGTGTAAGGAGTAAAATGCGTATGATATTTTTTTTGAAACCCACTATAATTGTTAATGGTTAATTATTAATTATTAACGGATAGTTGTTGTATTGTAAATGTTTATAATAAAGAATTAATCATTAATCATTAATCATTAATCATTAATCATTAATCATTAATCATTAACAATTAACAATTATCTCTTTTACCGGCTCTATCAATCCGTCAATGTCTCCTGCACCGGCAGTTATTAAAACTTCACCGAATTCTTTATTTAAACCAGGCATAAACTTTTCATCTATGTATTTCACAACCTCTTCCTTTGTCATCAACTTCTTATTTTTATTTATCATCCTGTCTAATATCATCCTAGAGGAAACACCTTCTATAGGCTGTTCTCTTGCAGGATAAATTGGTAACAATATTACTTCGTCAGCAAGATCAAGACTTCTGGCAAACTCATCGGCCATATCTCTTGTTCTGCTAAAAAGATGTGGCTGAAAAACTATCGTACATTTTTTTCCATTGAATAAAGTGGTAGCACCGGTGAGCAACGCTTTTAATTCTTCAGGATGATGCGCATAGTCATCTATATAAACAATACTTTCACTTTTAACGATATACTCGAATCTTCGCTTTACGCCTTTGAAAGCTTCTACTGCAGCTTTAATCTTATTATTTTCTATTCCCAGTTGTGATGCTACTGCTATGGCAGCGATTGCATTTTCAATATTATACATGCCGCCCATATTTAATACAACATGGTCCAGCATATTTTCTTTCATCATCACATCGAATGTATAACTACCATTGTCCATTTGTATATTGGCTGCATAAATATCAGCTGCTTCGTTCTGCAGGCTATAAGTAAGATTTTTATCAGCAATAAGTTTTCTTCTTCTTCGCAAACCAAACTTACTTATCAGCAATCCATCCGGCTTTACTTGTTGGCTAAATTCAATAAAAGCCTGCTGCAAGGCATCTTCTGTTCCGTATATATCCAAATGATCCGCATCCATTGCGCTGATAATGGCTATGTCAGGATGTAATCGCAGAAAGCTTCTGTCGTATTCATCGGCTTCTATAACGGAAACATTACGCTCGCTGCTCCAGAAATTAGTATTGTAATTACCGGATATACCACCAAGAAAAGCATTGCATCCGTATTGGCTGTGACGCAGAATATGCGCTATCATAGTACTGATGGTTGTTTTACCATGTGTGCCTGCAATGCAAATGTTAAAGGAAGCGCTACTGATAATTCCGAGTACCTCACTTCTCTTCATCATCGGAGTACCCTGTTGCCTGTAATATTGCAATTCTTTATGTGATTCGGGAATTGCAGGAGTAAATACAACCAGTTGCACATCTAACGGAATCAAATCGATATTATCTTCATAATGTATTGCTATACCACTTCCTTCAAGATCTTTCGTCAACACAGTAGAAGTTTTATCATAACCACTCACTTCCACATTTCTACAATGAAAATATCGGGCTAAAGCACTCATGCCTATGCCACCGATACCAATGAAGTAAACTTTTTTTATGTCGCCAAGTTGTATCAAAATGTATAATGACTTTTAATCTAATGTTGTGTTTTCTTAAGAAACGTTTTTGCTATCAGCTATCAGGAGAAACTTACTAGCATTGATCTTCTGACCGCTGATAGCTGATGGCTAAATGCTATCCAGTATTTATTGATTTCAGTATTTCACCGGCAACACGCATATCAGCATCCCTGAATGCGAGCTTACTAATGTTTGTTTTTAATGTTACCTCTTTTTCTTCATCCTGAGCCAATGCAATAACAGCAGCAACCAGCTTTTCGCCGGCTTCGCTATCCGGTATCATCATTGCCGCATCCATTGCAACCAATGCTTTTGCATTCACAGACTGATGATCTTCTGCTGCATGAGGATAGGGTACAAATACTGCTGGCTTAACTGCCACACATAGTTCAGCAATTGACATTGCGCCAGCACGTGATATTACAACATCAGCCGCTGCAAAAGCATATTCCATATCTGTTATAAATTCATCCACCCATACATTGGTTTTTCCTTCCGCTATCTCTTTTCCTTTTTCAATATATGGTTTGCCTGTCTGCCAGATCAGCTGCAGGTCATTCTTTAAAAACTCATCAATATGTGCGGCTATAGCTTCATTGATACTACGTGCTCCCAAACTTCCTCCTATAGATAATACAATTTTTTTTTGCGGATCTAATTTAAAAAAACGCACTCCGTTATCCCGGGTTATAGTTGAGTTAAGAATAGCAGATCGTACAGGGTTACCTGTTAGAAAAATCTTTTCTTTAGGAAAGAATACTTCCATTCCATCAGTTGCTACAAATATCTTTGTAGCCTTTCTTCCAAGTATTTTGTTTGATTTTCCTGGAAATGAATTCGACTCATGAATAAAGCTGGGTATGCCTTTCTGCTGGGCATACCTTAACATGGGATAAGTTGAATAACCACCCACTCCTACTACAGCATCAGGTTGAAAATCATTAAGTATCCTCCTTACCTGAAAAAAGCTGTGAATGATTTTAAATGGGAGACCTATATTTTTTATCAAAGAACTTCTGTTATACCCCATTATATCTAATCCCTCAATTTTATAACCTTGCTGGGGCACCTTTTCCATTTCCATTCTTCCTTTAGCACCAACAAAAAGTATTTCAATACCTGGTTGCAATTTCTGCAAGGCATTAGCAATTGCTATAGCAGGGAATATATGTCCGCCTGTTCCTCCGCCGGCTATTATTACTTTTTTGTTCATCATTCAATATTCACAGGTTGCAGATTAGTGACAATTGTACTTTTCCTTTTTTTATATCAGCCAATCACCGTTTTCGGATTTTCATTTTTATAAATTTTCTCTTCTTTTTTATCATCCTTAGATTGTACGTCTTCTTTATTTCCAGTTGCCGATCCTTCGAGTTGTTCTACGTTCCTTGCAACGCTTAAGATAATACCAATTGACAAACAGGTAAACAAAAAAGAACTTCCCCCCATGCTTACTAATGGAAGTGTTATTCCTGTAACAGGAAATAAATTCACGTTAACTGCCATATTAGTCAAAGCCTGTATCACTAATGTAAAACTTAATCCAAGAGCCAGGAATGCGCCGAATGCATACGGACATCTTCTAAATATCCTTATGCTTCTTAACAAAAAAATCAAATATATAATCAGGATGAATGCCCCGCCCATCACACCATACTCTTCAATAATAATGGCATATATAAAATCAGAATAAGGGTGTGGCAGAAAATTACGTTGTTGACTGTTTCCAGGTCCAAGCCCTACCCAACCTCCTTTTGCGATAGCAATTTTAGCCTGGTTAATTTGGTAGTTATCTTCGTTTTCAATATCCTTTCCACCGTACATAAAATTACTTACCCTGTTTACCCAAGTCGAGACTCTCGCAGTCAAAATATTATGTGTTTCTGCTTTGGCCTGCTCAGCACCATTTGTTTTATGCTGATATACCGCTGTCAGTATCAATATTAATACCGGCACCATTGCTATACCTGCTACGAAAAGAAGATGCCTGGTGTTTATTCTTCCAATAAAAAGCAGCAGCATACTGGTTGCACCTATCAATAAAGCCGTTGACAAATTAGCCGGGGCAATGAGTATGCAAACAATCACAACAGGTATGATTACAGGCAGAAATCCTTTTTTAAAATCTTTAATTACATGCTGCCTCTTACTTAACAACCTGCTAACGTACATGAATAACGTCAGCCGTGCAAGGTCAGATGTTTGAAATGTTAAACGGATGATGGGCAGGCGTATCCACCTGCTACCTTCATTTAAGCGGACACCAAAAAATAATGTATATATTAATAATGGAATAACTATCAAAAACAATATCAGCGATACCCTGGAATAAAGAGTGTAATTAACCCGGTGAGCGAAATATATAACGGCAATGCCTACAGCAATAAATGCCACCTGTTTGAACAGATAAGATTCAGTGCTCTTACTCATCCTGTATGCGAGGGTACCGGTGGAACTATACACAACCAATAGCGATGCTATAGCCAGCAACACTACGATTGACCAGATTACTTTGTCTCCTTTGGTTCTATATAAGAGTCTATCCATTTTTTTATCATGCTATTATTTGCTATCAGCAGTCAGCTATCAGCCATCAGGAGGACACTTATCGGGCATTCTTCTCCTGATTGCTGTAAGTTGACCATCCTACGCTAAAGCTCCGGCTGGCAAATTGCAATTTATAATTTCAATACTGCTTCCTTAAACTGTTTGCCCCTATCTTCATAGTTCTTGAATAAATCGAAACTTGCGCATGCAGGACTAAGCAATACTATGTCATCCTTTTCTGCAAAGTTAAAAGCTGCCTGTACGGCTTCTTCAGCACTTTTTGTGTCAGCAATATGCTCCACATCTTTACCAAAAAATTCATGGATATGCCTGTTGTCTAATCCTATGCAAACAATTGCTTTCACTTTTTCTTTTACGAGTTCCTGAATTTGGGTATAATCATTTCCCTTGTCAATACCACCCATGATGAGAATGGTAGGTTTTTCCATATTTTCCAGTGCATACCAGGTTGAGTTTACATTAGTGGCCTTGCTATCATTAATAAACTCCACTCCTTTAACCGTAGCAACAAACTCCATACGGTGTTCCAAAGACTCGAACGACCGTATGGCCTCACGTATTATATCTTTACGTATGCCCAGTCTGGAGGAGGCAATGCCTGCTGCCATGGTGTTATACTGGTTGTGTTTACCCCTTAATGCAAAATCATAAATGCTCATGGTAAATGTTTCTTCATCCACCGTAATTGTCATTTTTTCATCTTTGATAAATGACCCTAAACTTAATTCTTCTTTCATGGTAAATGGTAATAGGTTAGATTGAAAAGAATGCCTGTCTAAAAATTTCATGGTAACCGGATCGTCAGCAGAATATATAAAATCATCTGCTGCAGTTTGATTTAATGTGATACGAAACTTGCTGTTTATATAATTCTCAAAATTGTATTCATACCTGTCTAAATGGTCTTCAGTGATATTGGTCAGTATCGCTGTATTTGCACGAAAAGTTTTGATGTCATCTAATTGAAAACTACTGATCTCTACTATGTACAAAGCTTTTGGGCCCTGTGCCACCTGCCTTGCAAAAGAATAACCTATGTTTCCTACCATTGCACATTCCAAACCTGCATGTTTGCATATATGATATAGTAGTGATGTTGTAGTTGTTTTTCCATTACTGCCTGTTATACCTACTATCTTACTTTCTCCTTTAAACCGGAACGCCCATTCAATTTCACTGATGATATTAATACCTTTTGATCTTATTTTTTTTACCAGCTCATTTTTTTCCGGAATACCAGGGCTCTTCATTACTTCATCTGCCTGCAGGATTCTTTCTTCGTTATGCTTTGCTTCTTCAAACTCGATTTCCAGTGAAATAAGTTCCTGCTTATAATTATCCTTTATTAAACTACTGTCTGATACAAATACCTCATATCCTTGTAGCCTGCCAAGAATAGCTGCTCCTACCCCGCTTTCTCCCGCACCTAATATAACCAATCGCTTACCCATAATTACTTCAGCAGCAAATGTTGCTATCCGCATTCAGTGCCTGCTGTCTTACAATTTTATCTGAATAACGATCTGGTTTTTCAAAGCATCATTGGTGTTATCTTATTTTCATCGTCACTATTGAAAACACCACACACAAAATCGTTGCAATCCAAAACCTAACCGCTATCTTACTTTCATGATAACCTAATTTTTGATAGTGATGATGCAGCGGGCTCATTAAAAATATACGCCTGCCTTCACCGTACTTTCTTCTTGTGTACTTAAAATAACTAACCTGCATCATTACACTGACCAGCTCTACCAGAAACACCCCGCAGAATATAGGTATCAACAATTCTTTTCTTACAATAATTGCTAATGAAGCTATAACACCTCCCAACATCAGGCTACCTGTATCGCCCATGAAAACCTGCGCCGGAAAAGAATTATACCAAAGAAAACCTACACATGCCCCTATCAATGCTCCGATATAAATGGACAACTCGCCCAGGTTAGGTATGTACATGATATTAAGATAATCAGCAAACCGTATATTGCCACTGGCATAAGCGAAGATGCCCAGACATGCACCGATTATAGCGCTTACTCCAGTAGCTAATCCATCCAGTCCATCAGTGATATTAGCACCGTTTGAAACAGCCGTTACTATAAAAATTACAACAGCTATGTATAACACCCATGTATATTCCCTTAAACTAACTGGTAGTAAAGTAGCGTAATTGAATTCATGGGTTTTAACAAACGGGATGGTTGTGACAGGCTTGTTGGCTTCAACAAACCACCTTTCTTTTCCATCAAGTTTCACAACTTTAAGACCGGTTGTATCCAATGGTTTTGTTGTACCAGTGTATTCCCGCCAGGCTTTCGTGTTGCTATTGAAATATAAAGTAGCCCCCACACACAATCCCAGCACTACCTGACCTAAAATTTTAAACCATGCTGCCAAACCGTCTTTGTCTCCTTTCTTATAAGCAATGCCCTGTTCCTGAGCAATCTGTTTAGCCCTAAGCTTTAAATAATCATCAATAAAACCAATCATGCCCAGCCAGATAGTACTAAAGATCATTAATCTTATATAAGCCTTGTTAAGATTTGCCAGTAACAAAGTTGGTATAATGATGGCGAGAATTATGATGATGCCCCCCATAGTGGGAGTTCCCTTCTTCATTGATTCTCCTGCCAATCCTAATTCACGAACTGTTTCTCCGATAAGCCTGCCTCTTAAAACATTTATTAGACGCTTGCCATAAACTATTGTAATAAGAAGGCTTAATAACACTGCCAAAAGCACCCGGGAAGTTATAAATTGAAAAAATGCTCCACCCGGAATCTTCACTCCAATACTTTTAAACCATTCAAATAAATGATACAACATATTCGGTTACTGATTAAAGTTAGCCATCAGCTGTTAGCTATCAGCTGTCAGCCTTCACCATATTCTTTCATATCGACCATTCTTTCAAGAACCTATTTCATGCCTGTTCAATTAATAATTAATCATTAATCATTATCACTTATCCAGCAACACAAACATCTCCATCAAAACTTCCTTATCATCAAAATGCTCTTTAACACCTTTTATTTCCTGGTATTTTTCATGCCCTTTTCCAGCTAACAATACTATGTCTGAAAGCTTTGCCAGGGTGATAGCAGTTTTAATCGCTTCCCTGCGATCAGGCATTGCTATAAACTTTCTTTTATAAGATGTCTTCAGTCCTGACTGCATATCCTGTAAAATTTGCATAGGATCTTCATTCCTTGGGTTATCAGAAGTGAAGATCACAGTATCACTATGCTCGCAGGTAACATCAGCCATCAGGGGCCTTTTTTCTTTATCCCGGTCACCACCGCATCCAACAACTGTAATAATCCGTTCATCACCCTTTCGTAATTTTTTTATGGTACCCAGTACATTGAACAATGCATCCGGGGTATGTGCATAATCTACAATACCAATTACTCTTTCTTTTGCAGACACCAAATAATCAAACCTGCCTTCAGCACCGGTTAAAATACTCAGGCATCTTAATATTTCCATCTTTTCCTGACCCATACAAATTGCCGCCCCATATACAGCCAGAATATTATAAGCATTAAACTCACCGATCATCCTGAAATGAACTTCAAGATCATTTACAGTCATCACCAGGCCTGTTAATAAATTTTCCAGAATTTTGCCTTTGAAATCAGCCATAGTACGCAGACTGTAATAATATTTTTTAGCTGCGGTATTCTGCAACATTACTGTTCCTCTTTTGTCATCAAGATTAGAGATGGCAAATGCAGATAGACCCAGTGAATCAAAAAATGATTTTTTGACCCTGATGTATTCATCAAATGTTTTGTGGTAATCAAGATGATCGTGGGTGATATTGCTGAACAGACCGCCAGCGAATTGCAAACCCGCTACACGCCCCTGATGTAATGCATGAGAACTTACTTCCATAAATACATGAGTGCAGTCTTCATCTGACATTTGTTTCAGCAATGCATTCAAACTTATCGCATCCGGTGTTGTATGAGTTGCAGATAAAACAAGATCACCAATCTGATTTTGAACTGTGCTTAATAAACCACACTTATATCCTAATTCAGTAAAGAGTTTGTAAAGAAGGGTAGCAATGGTAGTTTTGCCATTTGTTCCTGTAACACCTACCAGCTGCAGCTTCTGTGAGGGCTGACCATAAAAATTACTGGCCATGTAACCGGCTGCAGTAGCACTGTTTTCTACTTCTATATATGTTACGCCATCGTTTAAAGTATCAGGAAGCGCTTCGCAAATTATGGCTTTCGCGCCCTTTTCAAGTGCTGCAGGAATGAACTGGTGCCCATCAGTTAAAACGCCTTTTATTGCAATAAATGCAGAACCCTGACCCACTTTACGTGAATCAATCTGCAATCCGGCAATTGGTGTACTTGTATCACCATGCACCGAGCGAATGCTAACCTTATATAATATGTCGAGCAACACCATCATCATTATTTACTAGCTCTATTAAGGAACTTACTTTAATTAAGATCAATAGATATGTTCTGGTTTTTTACAACTGTTGTTCCCGGAGCAATAGATTGTGCTACCACTTTTCCTTTTCCTTTCGTGTTTACCTTCACCTCCATATTCTCCAAAAGATACAAAGCATCCTTCAGGCCCATTCCCGTAACATTAGGAATTGTTCTCTTATTCACGGGCCTTGCATTTACTACAGGCATATAATTTGTTGAATACATACTGCTGAAACTGCTGTTCGATGTTGAATCAAGAAAATTTATTTGCATTGTTTGCAGTACATACTTCATGTCTTTTGTATCTGCAGTATAATAAAATCCGCTGCTGTCTTTTTTGATAGTATTAAACATCTCTGTTCCGCTTTTACCTGCATTCACAGCATTTAATTTATCGGCGATCTCTTTAAAAACCGGTCCGGCAACTGCTGCACCATAAAACTTGCTTGCATGTGCTTTGTTTTTGATTACAACAATACAGGAATAACGGGGACGGTCAGCCGGAAAGTAACCGGCAAAAGAAGATTGATAAATATGATCGGCATAGCCATATTTTCCATTCGCTACCAGGGCTGTTCCTGTTTTACCCGCAAACTTATAATATGGACTTTGCAAAGTCTTACCTGTTCCTTCGGTAACCACACCTTCCAGACAAATTTTCAATTGTTTTAATGTTTCATCACTGCATATAGATTCCTCCAGCACCTGAGGTTGGTTGGTCTTAACCGTTAGACCATTCTGCTGAATCGAATTAACTAGGTATGGCTTCATCATCTTACCGTTGTTAGCCACGGCATTGTATAACATCAGTGTTTGCATAGGACTAACCAGCACTTCATATCCAAAAGCCATCCATGGTAAAGTGGTAGCACTCCATGTTTTCGATTTAGGTGTTTTTATAACCGGGTTGGTTTCTCCAACAAGTCCAACACCGGAGTGCTGATCGAGGTGAAGCTTTTTTAAATGATCGATGAACTGGTTAGGGTTTCCGGCATAATAGGTCATAGCCAGTTTAGCCATACCAACATTAGAACTATGCTCGAATGCTTTTTGAACCGTTACATCATATAGACCATGAGTTTCACTATCGAAAACAGTTCTTTTGTTTACATGCCATTTTCCACCTTCAAGGTTTACAATATTATCGAGGGTTACATATTTATCTTCCAGTACAGATAGTAACGTTGCAAGTTTAAAAGTAGAGCCAGGTTCAGATGCGCGGATTGCATAATTAAGGTCTTCCCAATAAACACCGGCTGATCTTTTACCCAGGTTTGCAATGGCTTTTACCTTGCCAGTTGCAACTTCCATCACAATGCAGGTGCCATGATCACATTCATTCTTTATCATCATTTTCAATAAAGCATTTTGTGCTATGTCCTGAATATTTACGTCCAGTGTTGTAATAATGTCTTTCCCATTTTCAGGATCAATTTCGTAGCCTTCAATAGGAACGGCTACACCACCCGCAATGAATCGAACCAGCTTACTGCCACTTTCTCCTTTTAACAAAGAATCATAAGTTCTTTCAAGACCAACATTCTGAGAATTTTTCCGGGCAAGGCCAATAGTTCTGTTAGCTAATAAACCAAACGGATTTAAACGCTTGCTTTTAACTTCTGCAATGAAACCACTCTTATTTCTTCCCAGGTTTACCAATGGAAATGTTCTTAATGTTTTATATTGATCGAATGACAAATTTTTCTTTAACACGAAGAACCTGTCTTTATTCCGAAATCCTTGCTGCAGCTGTTTCTTATATACGCTAGCTGATTGGTCTTTAAAATATTCTGACAATGAAATTGATAAAGAATCTATATTTTCTTTAAACCTGCGTCCTTTCTTTTCCAGCAATCCTTCTGCATCAAAATCTATGTATACATCAAAATAAGGTATTGAAGTGCTCAGCATGCTTCCATCTTCACTATAAATCGTTCCCCTGTCAGCGGCCATTTCAATAAATTTCTGGTGCAGACTATCGCTTTTACTTTTCCAGTAGTTTCCTTCAAACTGCTGAATATATATTGCCTTACCAAGGATCATAATGCTGATAAACACTATTCCCATAAAGCTTAAAGACACTCGCCATAATATGTCACGTTTTACTTCCAAAACTGATTACCGTTAGTATGCCTGCAATTTACTTGGTGAATATCTTTACTGTTAAAATTCCTGTTATTACTTTGCGCTTTGCGCTGAATCATTCAAAATGTAAGGCGGTTGAGTCAATTCTTTCAGGCCTAGTGGTTCTACTGCTTTGGCGAGTTCACTTTGCTTGCTGCGTAACATCACTTCGCTTTTGATGGTTTTATATTCGTACTGCAGTTCTTTTAGCTCTTTGCTTGTTTTATTAATATCTTTAATAGTATTATCTGAAAAATGACCGTTGTATATGTAGAGTATTGCCAATACAGCCAGGAAGAGAAAAAATGGAATATTCTTAACTATCCATTGATAATTGAACCTGCGCTTCCACCTAAATTTGTTTTCCTTCTTTCTTTTAATCCAGGGCATGGGGGTTAATATTTATATAAATTGTCAACCTACAAACTAATAACGTCAGCAAATGTTGCAACCAACTTTAAACCTTAAACCTTAAGCTTTAAACTAATTCCTCTCTGCTACTCTGAGTTTGGCACTTCTTGATCTTGGATTTATTTTTTGTTCTTCTTCTGATGGAATAATTGGTTTCTTCGTTATAATTTTGAAAGGATGTTGTTTTTCTTCATGCTGCTCAAAAGGATTACCACTATCCACATCAAAACTTCCTTTCTTAAAAAAATTCTTTACGATCCTGTCTTCTAATGAATGAAATGTTAGTATAACAATGCGTCCACCTGATTTCACTAATGCCGGTGTTTGTTGCAGCATTTCTCTTAACGCATTTAATTCATCGTTTACTTCTATCCGTAAGGCCTGAAAAACCTGTGCAAAATATTTACTAGGATTTCCTTTTACTATAGCTCCTAAAGCCATTTTAAAATTATTTGTTGTCTTAAGCGATACTGATCTACGCATTTCAACAATTGTTCTTGCCAGCGTTTTTGCATTTGTAATCTCTCCATACTGCTCAAATAATTTATGCAGTCGTTCTTCTGAATAGGTGTTCACCACATCATAAGCCTTTGATGATTGGCGATTATTCATCCGCATATCAAGATCTGCTTCGAACCTAGTAGAGAAACCTCTTGCTGCTTCATCGAACTGGTGACTTGATACGCCCAGGTCAGCCATTATTCCATCAACCTGCAATACTTTATATAACTTTAAAAATCGTTGCAGGTACCTGAAATTATTTGGCACAAAAATCACTCTATCATCTTCCGGTAAATTACGCCTCGCATCTTCATCCTGATCAAATACTATCAGCTTTCCTTCTTTATCCAAATGTTTCAATACTTCTTTTGAATGCCCGCCCCCACCGAAGGTGCAGTCAACATACACTCCTCCCGGATATATTTGCAGTGTCTCAATTACTTCAGCAAGTAATATAGGAGTATGATAGTTTGACATTTAAAACATATAATAATGGCACCAAAATTTATAAGCTATAAGTTCATATTCTCATACCTCTTTTTTTATTCCTGCCATTACCTGTTGTGCAAGATCGCTGAAGGATTCCGGTGAAAAAGATTCAAAGAACTGTTGGTATTTTATTTTATCCCATATTTCAACTTTATTAACAGCAGCAACAAGTACTATATCTTTCTCCAATCCTGCATAGTCCTTCAGATTTTGAGGCAATAGTAACCGGCCTGCTGAATCCAATTCCAGTATGGTTGCTCCATTTAAAAAATACCGCCTGAATTCCCGTACTTTGGGTTCAAAATCATTCAGCTTACTAATTTCTGCAAAAATGGGTTCCCAACTTTTTATCGGATATAAACTCAAACATTTTTCAAATCCCCTGTTGATTACAAACCTCGCGCTACTATCTTCCGGTAATTGTTTTTTAAAACCTCCTGGCAAAAGAAACCTTCCTTTTCCATCTAATGTAGCTTCGTATTCACCTAAAAAACTAACCATCTATAAGGGGTTAAACATCACAAAACATTTATTACCACAAAATAACACTTTTTCCCACTTGCTAATGGAAATTATCTTCTTTATATTTTTCCACTTATAAATATTAACCTGAAATGCATATCCAGACTAATTCTTATCAAATATTTATACTTAGAATCTATAATTATATGTGAATTACTGTGCATAACGTGTGGATAAGTTTTTAATGATTTTTCTAACGAGTATGTATAGATGCGTAGTTATACTCTCAACATAACAGACTCATCAGTATTTTGAACTCAACTGTTTCCTGCAGACGATTGCTTATTGCTACTTTGCAGTATACAAGTAAACATGTATTAGCTTTTTATGAATCCACGCAATTTGACAATTAAAGACTTCAGCTATCATTTACCTGAAGAAAAAATTGCAGGATTTCCTTTAATGGAAAGAGATCAGTCTAAATTGTTGGTTTATCGTAACTATACCATAACTGAAGATGTATACAGTAACATTGCCGACCACCTTCCGGAAAATGCTATGCTTGTTTTTAATAACACCCGTGTTGTTGAAGCAAGAATCATGTTTCAAAAACCAACAGGAGGAATCATTGAAATCTTTGCCCTTGAGCCTCATGAGCAATATCCTGATATAACAACTGCTATGCAGTCTAAAGGCTTAGTCAGATGGAAATGCCTGATTGGCGGGGCAGGTAAATGGAAACATGGACAGGTAATGAAGAAACAGGCATCTGAGAATGGTGTTTCTATTTCGTTGCAGGCACGAATAGTGGAACGATCAACCGACAGCTTTACAATAGAATTTTCCTGGGAACCGGTTCAATTAACTTTTTCAGAGATCTTGCACTTGTTCGGAATGATACCTATTCCTCCTTATCTTAAAAGAGAGACAGTACTATCAGACCATGAGCGTTACCAAACTATATATGCACAATCTGAAGGGTCGGTAGCAGCACCTACTGCAGGATTGCATTTTACGGCAAATATCTTTCATTCACTTAAAATAAAAAACATACAATCAAATTTTATCACACTTCATGTAGGTGCCGGAACATTTATGCCGGTTAAAAGTGAAACCATAAGTGGTCATAACATGCATACAGAATGGATGCAGGTTGAGAGAACTTTTATACAAAAACTGTCAGATCACCAACAAGATATTTTTGCGGTAGGAACTACCTCCTTACGTACCCTGGAAAGTTTATATTGGATGGGGGTTAAATGTTATTCAGACCCTTACATTGATAACAATAACATTGAAATAAAACAATGGGAAGTTTACGAGGAATTAAAAGAAAAATCAATACCGGTTGAAACTGCCATAAAGGCTTTATCAATCTGGATGGATAAAAATAAGATACAGGTTCTCACTGTAAAAACAAGCATACTAATAGCTCCTCCCTATCGCGCGCAATTAGTCCGGGGTCTTATTACTAATTTTCACCAGCCAAATTCAACGCTGTTATTGCTGGTAGCAGCATTGATCGGCAACGAATGGACTAAAGTGTACGATTATGCGCTACAAAACGATTTTAGATTTTTAAGCTACGGTGATGGGTGCCTGCTGTATGTTTAGGTATGGGGTATCAGGTATGAGGTATGAGGTATGAAGTAAAAACTTGATATATTGCTTATTAAATCTAGATGTTTGTTTGCAGGAATTAATTTAAATCTATAACTTAGGCAGCCAGTTTATATACCTCATACCTCATACCTCATACCTCATACCTCATACCTCATACCTCATACCTCATACCTCATACCTCATACCTCATACCTCATACCTCATACCTCATACCTCATACCTCATACCTGCTTCTCCTCCATTACAGGCATCTCAATAATAAAACTTGTTCCCCGGCCCAGCACAGTTTCTGCTTTTATTTTACCATGGTGCGCATCAATAACAGTTTTTACATAACTAAGTCCAAGCCCGAATCCTTTTACGTTATGAAGGTTACCGGTATGAGCCCGGTAAAATTTTTCAAATATGCGCTTTACCGTTTCTTTGCTCATACCAATCCCACTGTCTTCAACTTTTATAATAAGAGATTTATTGGTGTTGGAGGTTGCAATCTTTATTTGCAGTTGGTCATTTGAATATTTAACGGCATTATCTATCAGGTTACTGATCAGATTGGTAAAATGAACTTCGTCTGCATTGATCAAATCGTTTTTAGCATTTAACTGAAGCTCGGCATTACCATTTTTCTCCTGAAGCTGAAGATTAAAATTAGAAAGAGCCGCGTTAATAATATTATGAACATGAATAGGTTTAAGGTTAAGTTGTAGCTCCTGCCTGTCGGTTAATGCAGCCTGCAGAATAGTTTCCACCTGCTTATTCATGCGTTTATTTTCTTCTTTTATAATGCCACTGAAATAATCTATTTTCTGCCGGTTCTGTAAAACTTTTTCATTTCGCAAGGCATCCACAGCTAATGAAATAGTAGCAAGTGGAGTCTTAAATTCATGAGTCATGTTGTTAATGAAATCGTTTTTTATCTCACTTAATTTTTTCTGGCGGATGAGCGCATTTAATGTTACATAAAATGCAGCCAGTAAAATGAGGGTAAATAAGATAGCGCCGGCAATCATCCATCTCAACTGACTAATGACGATATTCTTTGCATTCGGTACTATCACCAACATTGATTCTTCCGGTTCTAAACCTTCCCGGTTACTTCCACTTGGAGCCTGAAGGGGATAATAGAATTGAAAATGCCTCAGCGTATCTTCCACCACCTTTAAAAATCCTTTAGATTTCATTTCATATCTCAAAACATCACCATCATTAAAAATGGCGAATTCAAATTTGGTATCTTTCATTCCATGATAGTTGAACGATTTTCTGAGCCTTTCATTTATCTCATATTCGGTATACCTGGAAGATATAGTAGAAGCCTTCATGAATTCATTCAGTAATTGGTCGGAGGGCCACGAAAAGGAAGGTTTCAATGGAGAGTTCTTTAAATTGGGAAGTGCAATATTAATCTCTGAAATTATTTGTTCGGCAACTTCATGAATAGACATAGTAACATGCATTCTCAATTCTTCCTGTTTAGTCTCCAGCATAGAATTAAACCAGGAAACCTGTATAAGGATAATTCCAACAAGAGATAAACTGATCAATAAAATAATAATGGGGAAAATTTTTTTCACTTAAATAATTTTTTAAGAACTGCTGATTTAATCGTAAACAATCTCAGCAAGGAAGTACTCCCATTACTTTCTGCCCTTTACAAAAATACATTTCTAAAGCAGGTTTACTAATACTACTCCTGCAGGTTTGAACATTTTAACGAAGGTTTTGCATACAAACAAATTATTTTATCCTTTTGTAGAACAATGCTTATTTAAATTCCTAAGGTAGTGAAATAAAGATTTTGTGTGTTCAATTTAAATAGTAATTTAGAAATAGTATTATTTGAAAGTTCAGGAGTCAAGTTGTCCGGAAGTTTGGTAATTTCAAATACTGATTTATTTTACCTATAAACAGCATTACTGTTATTGATGGTGCTTATGTAGCCGGAGGTTCTAACCTATTGAACTTTTGAATTAATGAACTTTAAACGCTTAACAAGTAAACTAATACCTTTAAAAGAATGACAACTCCTGCACCTGGAATATTACTTATTGCAGATCCTTTTTTGAAAGATCCAAACTTTAAAAGGGCTGTAGTATTTCTTTGTGAGCATCAGGATGAAGGCAGCTTTGGATTTGTGCTGAACAGACCTTACGATTATACCCTTGATGAATTGATTACAGGAGTTGAGGATATTAAAGTGCCTGTTTATTTTGGTGGCCCTGTTCAGATGGACACTATTCACTTTCTTCATCAATACCCCACAAGTATACCAGGTGGATTTAAAGTAGTAGATGGTATTTACTGGGGTGGTGATTTTGAAACGGCTATCTCATTGATACGTTCGGGCGATGTAGACATTAATAATATAAGGTTTTATATAGGCTATTCGGGCTGGAGCCGCGGACAACTAAATGATGAATTCAAAGAAAAATCGTGGCTTACAGTTCAGGCAACACGGAACCTTATTTTTCATAAAGAAATAGACCAGATGTGGAAAGATGCCCTTCACCATCTTGGCGGTGATTATGAGATGATGGCTAATTATCCTACAGATCCCAGGCTGAACTAGTCCCGGTATCAGGTATGAGGTATGAGGTATAAACGCTAAGGTGCAAAGTCTTCTTAAAAAGGAAATAGAATCTTGCGGCGGAATCCTGATGAGTTATGTAAATCCTTGATTCCTCAGCTGTCAGATTACTAAGCGGATCTTTACGGCAGCTACTAAAAATGATTGCAATGGCAGACACAGCCAAACTCCATAATAAAACCTTTCTTTTCATGTTATTAAATTTTAGTAATCCATAGATAGGTGCTTTATTCATGCCTTTAATGAAGAGAAAAGCATTAACCCTATTCTAACAAATCCTTTAAAATTCTTTAACAAATGCATGTAGCATGAATCACACAGTGAGTTGCTTCAGCTTTCAGTAGATCAACAAATAATATGTTCCTCCTGAAAGCTGATAGCTGACGGCTGATAGCAAAAGCGTCAGTTTTTTAATAATCCTAACACTAAAAATAAAAAACCCACCTTCTAAGAGATGGGTCATAATTTTTCCCGGATGATGGATTATAAATGTAAGTGCAGATTACATGATGTTTCTTTGTAGTAGTTTCTAAAAACTCTTGTAGCGCCGCAATTAATTATTTTAAAGAAGTTTCAACAGGCATAGCACCTTCAACCAGAACCGTAACCTTATTATTCAAAACTTCAACGAAGCCACCCTGAATTGAAAAATTAAAGTTATTACCAGCTGATTTATCTTTCAGAATTTTAAGATTACCTGATTTTAAAGCAGCTACCAGGGGGGCATGCTTTTCTAACACTTCGAACAGGCCGTCCGTTCCGGGCAATTGAACGCCATAAACATCACCGCTGTACAGCTTTCGTTCGGGTGTTAAAATCTCTAAGTTCATATTTGCATCAAAGTTAATTCAGTTGTGTATTTGCACTATCACAAGAGATAGCTTACATTAATGCATCTTTATATAAAATGCAGCAAGCTGATAGTTGACTGCCGAAAGCTTCTATGCCTGTGCCTGGGCAATTAACTTCTTGCCTTTTTCCATAGCATCTTCCAATGTTCCTACCAGGTTAAAAGCGGCTTCAGGATAATCATCCACTTCTCCGTCCATGATTGCGTTAAATGCACGAATAGTATCCTCAATGCTAACAAATACGCCTTTAAGTCCGGTAAACTGTTCAGCAACGAAGAAGGGCTGAGATAAGAAACGTTGTACTTTTCTTGCACGGCCTACAGTCAGTTTATCTTCATCACTTAATTCATCCAATCCAAGAATGGCAATGATGTCCTGTAGTTCCTTATAACGCTGCAAAATAAGTTTTACCCTGTTGGCACAGTCATAATGCTGATCACCGACTATTAAAGGAGTTAAAATTCTGGAAGTAGAATCAAGGGGATCTACAGCCGGATAAATACCCAGATCCGCAATTTTACGGCTAAGAACGGTTGTTGCGTCCAAATGGGCAAAAGTAGTTGCTGGAGCCGGATCGGTAAGGTCATCCGCAGGTACATATACCGCCTGAACGGAGGTAATAGATCCGTTTCTGGTAGAGGTGATCCTTTCCTGCATAAGTCCCATTTCAGTGGCAAGCGTTGGCTGGTACCCCACTGCCGAGGGCATACGTCCCAGCAAGGCTGATACTTCAGAACCAGCCTGGGTAAAGCGAAAGATATTATCAACAAAAAACAGGATGTCTCTTCCTTGTCCTTGTCCGTCACCGTCGCGATAGTATTCTGCCACTGTTAAACCACTAAGGGCAACTCTTGCACGGGCTCCTGGGGGCTCATTCATCTGGCCGAAAACGAACGTTGCTTTAGAATCTTTTAACTCATTCATATCCACCTTCTCCAGATCCCAGCCGCCTTCTTCCATACTATGTTTAAAAGCATCCCCATATTTCATGATGCCTGCTTCTATCATTTCACGCATCAGGTCATTTCCTTCACGGGTACGCTCACCTACTCCTGCAAACACAGAAACACCCCCATAACCCTTTGCTATATTATTAATAAGCTCCTGGATCAAAACGGTTTTACCCACACCTGCTCCACCAAAAAGTCCGATTTTACCTCCTTTTGCATAAGGCTCGATAAGATCTATCACTTTAATACCTGTAAAAAGTATTTCCGAAGCAGTACTTAAATTTTCAAATAAAGGGGGTTTATTATGAATAGGCCGTCCGTTTGACTTATCAATGGCAGGCAAACCATCTATCGGATCACCGGTTACATTGAACAACCTTCCTTTAATGCCGTCACCAATTGGCATCGCTATAGCTTTACCGGTATCTGTTACAGCAGTTCCACGGATAAGACCTTCTGTTCCATCCATTGCAATACACCGAACGCTGTCTTCACCAAGGTGTTGCTGAACTTCCAGCACCAGTATATCACCATTATCACGTTTTAATTCAAGTGAATTATAAATCTCCGGTAGTGTGCCCTCAAAGTGCACGTCAACTACCGCACCAATGATTTGTTTGATCTTACCTGTACTGGACATAATAGCAAGTATTTTAAACGGGGTTATAAATTTGGCGCAAAGGTAAGGGAACACTATTAAAAATCCGAATACGGTAATAAAATTTAGGCGCTTTCGAAGCTTGTGTGGTATTAATCATGAGCTGATTAAGTAATCGCTGTCAGCTGTCAGCAATCAGCTGTCAGAAGAAAACCATTAATAGTTGGCTGATAGCTGATGGCATCTGTAAAACAAAATCCCTTCATTTAAGAAGGGATTTGATTGTTTATATATTATTTTTTCTTTTTTTTAAAAAGTGATCCGATTCCCGAGGTAACTTTTCGAACTACCCCAGACGGTTTTAAAGTATTAATAACATGATAGCTACCAGCAGTAACTGCTTTTCTTACAAAAAAATTATTAATAAGTCCCTTACCTGCACTTAATGCAAACGAACTTACTTTTCCGCTGAGTACAGATGGAATAAAGCTATCCACACCTGAATAAAACAGTTCGCCCGGAACCTGTTTAACCCTGTCTCTTAGTTCATTTTCTTTTAACTGGATCCTTAGACGGGTAGCACGAAGTTCCTTTTTAAGATCTTCTGTTGAAGCTATATTATCTGTACTAATTTTATACCTCATCATTTTCATTTTTTTCAAAAAATAATCTTATCACAAAATTAGCAATTGGCTTATAAAAAAAAGATTTTCTAAAAAAGAAAAATACTGCCATCAATAGCATATAGAATAAAACAACTATTCCGATACCATATGTCCAGCTTCCTGTTACCTGCTTAAGAAGATAACATGCCATTGAACTTAAGAGAAACAAAACAATAGTTATACAAATGCCTAGTATAATACCGGTAAAAACTACCGATGCCAGGCGTGCAGATTTTTCTGCAGCTTCCAGTTTTAATAATAACAGTCGCTCCCTGATATATTCTTCTACCAGCTGCTGCGTGTCTTTAAAAAATCCCTGTTTTTCCGGTTGCATTATCTTGTATGTTGTTTAATAAATTTTCCTGCTTTCTTTTCAAGGTCCGTTGCAAATTCTTTTCCTTTACTTATTTTATCTTCAAAACTACCAAGTGCTTTTCTTAAATCTTTTTCTGCTTTACCTGAAGCATCTTTAAGTTCATCCATAATTTCCTGACCCTCTTCGCTTGATATAAAAACAGCAAGTGCTGCACCTGCAATAGCACCGATCAGTAATCCGAATAGTAATTTTGAATTGTCTTTCATAATAGTAATTTTTAGAAGGTTAGTACATATTAGATGCCAATGTTGCCTGAATTGGGATTTGCGGATTTTAATCCTACCATCCGAAAATCCTACAAATCCTAATTCAAACAAATGTTTATCATGAACCGTCTCTATAAAGATAGCATTAGTTAAGGCTTACCAATAAAATTACTCAGGTAAAAATGTGAAAAATGTAATCCCGGTTCATTTTATTTCCCCATTTTTGGGGAAATAAAACAGAATATGCAGTTGGTGGAAGTTACAGATGCAATTACAGCCAAACAATTTTTGCAGGTTAATATTGAGATTAATCAAGGTAATCCTAATTATATTCGTCCTCTTGATAAAGATATCAACGAAGTGTTTGATAAGAAAAAAAACAAAACATTTCGCTTTGGTGACATTATCAGGTGGATATTAAAGGATGAAAATGATAAGCTCATCGGGCGCATCGCAGCTTTTACTAATAAAAAGTACAAAAATAAAGGCGACGATGTGCCAGTTGGCGGAATAGGTTTTTTTGAATGCATTAACGATCAGGATGCTGCTGATAAACTCTTTGATGTATCAAAGCACTGGCTGATGCAGAAAGGCATTGAAGCGATGGACGGACCTATCAATTTTGGCGAACGTGATCGTTGGTGGGGAGTATTGGCAGAAGGGTTTGACCCTCCAGGCTATTGCATGAATTATAATCCCTCTTATTATAAAAATCTGTTTGAACAGTATGGCTTCAAAATCTTTTATAACCAGGTATGTTTTGCCCGGTCAGTAAAGGGAGTCATGAAGGATAAATTTTATGAAAGGCATGCTAAAATTGCACAAGATCCCGATTATCGTGCCACTTATATCGATAAAAAGAACCTGAAAAAATATGCTGCTGATTTTACGATCATTTATAATAAAGCTTATGCCGGCCATGGTGGCTTGAAAGAGATGCATATTGAAATAGTAATGAAATTGTTTAAAAAAATGAAACCGTTCATGGATGAAAAGATCATCTGGTTTACTTATTATAAAAACGACCCTGTTGCCATGTGGGTTAATATCCCGGAACTTAACCAGTGGTTCAAATACCTGAACGGGAAACTTGATCTTTTTGCCAAGCTGAAATTTTTATGGGTGAAAGCCACTAAGAAATGCTCCCGTTTTACAGGCCTGGTGTTTGGTATTATCCCTGAATACCAGGGTACCGGTGTGGATGCATATATGATTGTTGAAGGAGCAAAAATCATTCAGCATCAATTGGATTATGATGATTATGAAATGCAATGGATAGGCGACTTCAATCCTAAGATGATCAATATCGGAGAGAGCCTGGATACTTACAGAAGCAGGAAATTAATAACTTATCGTTACCTTTTCGACCGTACAAAAGAATTCAGGCGCCATCCTATGCTTAGTTAAGCTATCTGAATTGGGATTCGTGGGATTGTAGGATTAACGGGATTTGCACATCTTTCCTAAAATTCTTAAATAGATGTTATTATGCTTAATAGCTGATACCTGATAGCTGAAAGCTGATAGCTAATGATTGAAAACCTTTTTTTAACTTTACCGTCAGCTATGGATAAATTTATTGTATCTGCCCGTAAATACAGACCCCAAAACTTTTCGACAGTAGTGGGACAGGAACATATCACTACTACGTTAAAAAACGCTATAAAAAATAACCAGCTGGCCCATGCTTTTTTATTTTGCGGGCCAAGAGGTGTTGGAAAAACTACCTGTGCAAGAATACTGGCTAAAACCATTAATTGTGAGAACCTCGATAAAAGCGGAGAAGCCTGTAATAAGTGTGGCAGCTGTGTGTCTTTTAATGAAGGGGCATCCATGAACATTCATGAGCTGGATGCAGCCAGTAATAATTCAGTGGACGATATCCGCTCACTAGTAGAACAGGTTCGCTTCGCACCTCAGGCGGGAAAATACAAAGTGTATATTATTGATGAAGTACACATGTTGAGCACATCAGCTTTTAACGCATTCCTGAAAACGCTGGAAGAGCCCCCTCCTTATGCCATCTTTATATTGGCAACTACTGAAAAGCATAAGATCCTGCCGACCATCCTGTCACGGTGCCAAATATTTGATTTCAAACGTATCACCCTCAATGATACAGTGAAGCACCTGATGGAAATTTGTGACAAGGAAGAAGTAAAAGCAGAAAAACCCGCATTACAGGTAATTGCACAAAAAAGCGAAGGCTGCCTGAGGGATGCTCTAAGCATTCTGGACAAGATCGTTAGCTTTAGCAATGGCGAACTTTCTTATGCAAACACCCTGGAGCACTTGAATATTTTAGATGCCGAATATTATTTCAAACTAATCAATGGAATGCTTAACCAAGACCTTGCCTCCATTCTGTTATTATATGATGATATTAACCAAAAAGGCTTTGAAGGTGACATGGTATTAAATGGCTTTATGGAATTTTTGAGAAACCTGCTGGTATGTCTTGACGAAAAAGTTGCCGGTTTACTGGAGGTGGTAGAAAGCTTTAAAGACAGGTACCTGGAAACTGCTAAAAAGATTTCACCTGCTTATATTATCAGCTCGTTAAATGTTTTAAATGAAACAGAAATTAATTACAAGGCCGCCAGAAACAAAAGACTGCATATTGAACTGGCATTAATAAAACTTTGTTACCTGCAGCAGGCTTTGGAATTAACAGCTACTGATAACAATGGCGTAAAAAAAAAACTGAGCAGTAAATCTGCTCCGCTGGCATTTAAATACCTGCCTGTAATTGAATTCAAAAAGACAGGTTTGGCAAAGAGCGATACTCAGGAATCTTTACAGCCTGAAAATAATATTAAGAAGGATCATTCTTCTGAAGCAATGCTGATAATTGAGGTAGATAAACAAGAAACAAATGCTTTAGTGGCACAAACCGGCGAACACAAAACCCTGGAAGAACCGGCTGACTTAAAAACTAAAATATCCTCCACCAAATTAGGAGCCCTGAGTAAAATCAGGCAACAGTATATTAAAGCAAATGAAGCAGAAACAACCATTGTTATAAAACCCCTGGTAGCAGAAGATCTACAAAACGCCTGGAATAAATATACAGAGTTGTTAAGAGAAGCTAAAAACCCTGCTACTCAAAGTTTTGACAGAGCATCATTTAATATTATTAACAACAATTTGTTCGAGGTTATTACAAACAATAACCTGGAATTAAAATTTATTGATCAGCAACGGATACAGTTATGCGAACATTTACAGGCATGTTTTAATAATAAAACACTAAGCTATTCATTGCTGATAAAAGAAAAGGCAGCAATAACAGGAAAGTTTGATATGCCTTTGAACTCCCGCGAGCAATTTCAAAAACTCGCTGACCAATATCCATTAGTAAAAGAATTAAAAGACAGGCTAAGGCTTGAACTTGATTATTAGCAGTTAATTAACAGGCAGGAGTTTTTACTTTGCATCCTAATTATCTTCTTTCCAAGAATGTCATGAATCCTGTTTCATCAAATCAAATATTTCAAACCAATTCTTCCAATCGCTGGCTGCGTTTCCAATGGGCATCAAGAATAGTAGGAATTCTTGCTATCATTGGTATTATTGTTTTGGTAATTACTTTGCAAAGAGGCTACACTCCTTCTCTTCCGAAATTAAAAAGCCAGCAATACAAAAAGGTACTCGACTCCACACAGTCCTTTGTGTATAAAAACAGTTTAATTGCCCGTCAGTATGGTGGTTTCAGAAAATATATCAACGAGCAAAAACCTTACCTGCAAGGCGAATTCAGACCAAAAAAAATGCAGCCTGGCGACTTGCATAACAACACATTTACCCAGCATCCAAATAGTGATGAAGACTTTAACGCATTTAACAAGTTCCCATGTGGCATCCGTTCTGCCTTTTATGTAACCTGGGACCCTCAATCATTTTATTCACTGCAAAGAAATATCTCGAAACTTAACCTGGTGATACCGGAGTGGATGTTTATCGATGCTAAGGCAGACACCTTGATAATAAGAAAAGACCAGCGCGCATTTGATGTGATGAAAAATGCCGGCGTTAAAATTATGCCGATCCTTTCTAACAATGAAAATGAAATATTTCATGGAGACGCTGTAAAACGAATTATTACCAACAAAGCAAAAAGAGAGAAACTGATCAATGATGTTATAAATGAATTAGTGAAAAATAATTTTGTGGGTGTGAATGTTGATTTTGAAGAATTGGAACAAAATGATGATGCCGCATTTGTTGCATTTCAGAAAGAGCTGTATCAAAAATTGCATGCCAAAGGATTACTGGTCACTCAGGATGTAATTCCTTTTAATACCGATTATGATTATAAGAAGCTGTCAAATTACAATGATTATCTATTTATCATGGCTTATGATGAATTTTCCGGTGACGGAGCTCCAGGGCCGATATGCGATCAGAAATGGATTGAAGCGGTTATTGATGATGCAGCTAAAAAAATTCCAGCTTCAAAAATGATTCTTGCCCTGGGAGGCTATGGTGGCTATGACTGGCCCAAAGGAGACCAGGGTGAAAGTGTTACTTATCAGCAGGTACTCACGCTGGCGCGGGATGAAGAAGGCACTATAGAATTCAACAACGATACCTACAACCTGAGCTTTACTTACAATGATGAGAATAACGTGCCCCACACAGTATACTTTACGGATGCTGCCACCACTTTCAATACCATGCGTTTTGCAACACAATCCGGATTAAGCGGGGTATCGCTCTGGCGGCTGGGTGCTGAAGATAGCCGCATCTGGGATTTCTATGATAAAAGCATGCTTAAAGAAGATCTTTTATCATTCAGCTTTAAAGATTTTACCAACGTTGAATCTTCAGATGATGTTGATTATAAAGGAGAAGGTGAAGTGCTTGACATTCTTTCCACACCAAAAAATGGTGTGATTACCCCTGAGATTGATACAGCTGAAATGCTTATCAGTGAAGAAAGATACGACACCCTGCCTTCAACATTTATTGTGCAAAAGTACGGAAAGGCAGATGAAAAAAAATTAGTGCTCACTTTTGATGACGGTCCTGATCCAAATTACACACCGAAAATATTAGACATTCTAAGCCGTGAACATGTACCTGCTACTTTCTTTATGGTAGGCATCAATGCAGAAAATAATATTCCGCTGGTTAAACGTATTTATAAAGAAGGACATGAAATAGGCAACCATACTTTTACTCATCCGAACGTAGCCGAGATCAGTACCAGGCGTGCTATACTTGAAATGGAATCTACCCGCCTGCTGCTTGAATGTATCACCGGCCATTCAACCATTATGTTCAGGGCTCCATTTAATGCAGATTCCGAGCCGGAGAAAATGGAAGAGCTGATACCAATAGCACTGGCCCGTTCCCGTAATTATCTTGACATAGGTGAATCTATTGATCCGGAAGATTGGGAAGAAGGCGTTGAAGCAGACACCATTATTCAGAGAGTTATTAAACGTAAAGAAGAGCTTACTGCTGCCGGCCAGAGCGGTAATATTATTTTGCTTCATGATGCCGGCGGAAAAGGACGTCAGTCAACGGTTGATGCCCTGCCAAAGATCATTAAGTATTTTAAAAAAAGAGGCTATACGTTTACTACAGTAGCTACTATACTAAATAAGAAACGTGATGACCTGATGCCTGAAGTACCCAGAGGCAGTGGTTACTACCTGATACAGTTTAATTACCTGCTTGCGGAGTTTGGATACTGGGGAGGTCACATATTGTTTTCCGTATTTATTGTTTTCATTATTTTATCGGTAAGCAGGATTCTTTTGCTGGCATTTTTTGCCGTTAAACAGGAAGGAAAGGAAAAGAAAAAGATTTACCCGTCTCTTCCGTTACAAGCTAATGTTCCATTGGTAAGCATCATAGTTCCGGCTTATAACGAGGAACTAAATGCGGTAAACTCTTTAAAGAATTTGCTAAAAACAGATTACCCGGATTTTGAAATTATTTTTGTTGATGATGGGAGTAAAGACAGCACTTACGAAAAAGTCAGCGCTGCTTTTAAAAATCATCCTAAGCTGAAAATACTCACCAAGCCTAATGGAGGAAAAGCTTCCGCTCTTAACTACGGCATCCTTCAATCAAAGGCAGCGTTTGTAGTTTGTATAGATGCCGATACAAAATTGTTACCGGATGCGGTGTCCCTTCTTATGAGGCATTTTATTGGCGGTTCTCCTGACAGGTTAAGAGTGGGTGCTGTCGCCGGAAATGTTAAGGTGGGTAATGAAGTAAACCTGCTAACCAAATGGCAATCGATAGAATACATCAGCAGCCAGAACTTTGATCGTAAAGCGTTTGCCGCATTGAATGCCATTATTGTTGTTCCCGGAGCCATCGGAGCGTTTCGTAAACAGGCTATTGAAGATGCCGGTGGTTTTACTGTAGATACCCTTGCGGAAGATTGCGACCTTACTATAAGAATCCTACGTTGTGAATATACCATAGAAAATGAAAATAAAGCGCTTGCCCTCACAGAAGCACCAGAGACGCTGAATATGTTCATTAAGCAACGCTTTCGCTGGAACTTTGGAGTAATGCAGACTTTCTGGAAACACCGTGATGCATTTTTTAATTCCAGGTATAAAGCGCTTGGTTGGATCGCTTTGCCAAATATTCTTATCTATCAATATATTATTCCATCAGTTATCCCACTAGCTGATTTTTTTATGATAGTAGGTCTGGCAACAGGCAATGCAGCCAAAATTGGCTGGTATTACCTGATTTTTATGCTCGTGGATGTTGCTATAGCAGTATTAGCTTTTAGTTTTGAAAAAGAAAAGATCAGCAAACTGGTTTGGCTGATTCCGCAGCGATTGGTTTGGAGATGGCTGATGTGGTATGTTTTGTTTAAGTCTGTACGAAGGGCAATAAAAGGAGAACTGCAAAACTGGGGAGTACTTAAACGAACCGGTAATGTAAAAGATATAGTGAGTGCGTAATACCGGAAAGATAATATAGGCTTTCAAGTTCAACCATATTTAACACATAGTTGATTGTCTGATAGCCTTTTCATTGTTCATTAATCATTCAATGTCGTTGACTTAAGAAGTTTGTAGTGTTCTTTTATATGTGAAATTACAAATTGATTAAAAGTCTTTGCGTCCCTTGTGGGATTTCCTTTGTGTTCCTTGTGGTTAAAAAGACTTCTGGAATCATAGACCGCATTTAACCACAAGGAGCACAATGGAAATCCCACAAAGGACACAAGGAATGCTATAAATCGTAAACATAAGTCAATTACATTGAGTCATCAGTATTTATTGTAGTGTCTGATTTATTGATGTTGGTTTTTTATTGAAAATTGAATATAGATTGTTGAATATTAAGAGCCATGAAGCCAAGAGATATGGAACATAAAAAACGTCGCTTTTTTAAGCGACGTTAAAACTCTAAAACCCTCATTTAAACAGAACTATAATTATTTATTTATCTAAGGCTTTTTATTCTCTTTATAACGCTTATCAAGTGTACCATCTTTTTTTACATGTGTACTGGAGGTAGTGGTAGCATCATTGGCTTTATAACGTTTGTCAGGAGTACCATCCTTCTTTAACGGACCTGTAGTGGTAGTGGTACTTTGATTACCGGATGTTCGGGCCGGAGCTGTACTTGTTGCACTATGCTGTGATGCAGACTCTTTCTTGGCCGTTGTTTTCTGAGCAGGCTTTGCAGGAGCTGTTTGTGCAAAAGAAAATGTAGTGAAGGCCAGTAACATGGACGCGGCAATAATTAGTTTTTTCATTGTTGTTATGATTTGTAAATTATTAGCTAAATGAATTACTAAGGTGGACAAGTATTTCCCGGATAAGAAATTTTAAGAGGTGGTTAACCAGTGCTTAACAATTATAAATCATAATCCATGCCTTAGCAGGGGTTCACTTAACTTGAAGTTAACATCATTTACCTTAACTAGTCAGGAAATGATACCAATTTTGATTTTTGGTAAAAAGTATTTATGCGTTCAGCAACCTTAAAATGGATCGTGTTAGTGTCAACCTTGCTGGTTGCTGTGATTGTAATTGTTCAGTTGTACTGGTTAGAAAAAGTGTATTCCCTGGAGGAACGCCAGTTTAATACCAATATCATCAAAAGTGTGCGAGGCATCTTTGAAGACATGGAACTGGTAGATTCTCCGGCCCTGGAGTTAAAAAAATTAATAGAGCAACAGGATGCAAATACCTTCCTGGTCAGAATAGATACTATCCCACCCCGGGATACCTTGAAGTATTACTTAACAAATGAATTTCAGGATTTTGGCGTGCTTGCTGATTGCAGGTTATCTGTTTATGATGACAGTTTGAAAAAATATGTTTACGAAGACTATCTGCCAACGGCAGCATCAAAACATCCGTTAAATGGAGGAAAGAATCAGGCCGCAATTCTTAAAGATTATCCTTACATTCTTTTATATTTTCCCCACCGGGAACAATACATATTGGCCGAATTAACCTTTTGGTTAGTAGCCGCTATTTTATTACTCATCTCACTGGTTGCATTTGCCGCCAGCTTATTTTATCTCTACAGGCAACAAACACTTAATGAGATACAAAAAGATTTCGTTAATAATTTTACCCATGAATTCAGAACACCCTTAGCCGTAATAAAACTTGCCGCAGATGTACTGATCAATCCGTCAATTGTTAAACAACCCGAGCGGTTAAAAAAATACAGTAGCATTGTTAAAGAACAGACTGAACATTTGCAGCATCAGATAGAAAGATTATTGAAAACAGCTGCAAGCGAGAACAATAAACTGCAACTTGAAAAAGAAATTTTTTCATTGAATGAATTGGTGAACGACGTGCTTCACCAGATTGACCCTATGATCCGGGAAAAAGAAGTAAAGATTGAACTTGATCTTGAAGAAGATAATATTCAGATACTTGCAGACCGATCCCATATTGCCATGGTACTTGTTAACCTTCTTGAAAATGCTATTAAATACTCTGACCGCCCTCATGTAGTCATTAAAACAGCAGGACTCAGTGATGGTTTTTCTATTTCAGTAAAAGATAATGGAATAGGAATTGAAAAAAAATATACCAAACATCTTTTTAAAAAGTTTTTCAGGGTTCCTACAGGAAATGTACACAATGTAAAAGGATTTGGATTAGGTCTGAACTTTGTTAAAAAAGTGGTGGACACACATCGCGGAAAAATCATTGTGAACAGTTTGCCCGGCATTGGAACGGAATTTAAAATTTTACTTCCTAAACAATAAAACTTCTTTCAATGGAACCAAAAGCAAAAGTATTACTGGCAGAAGACGATGCTACCCTGGGCTATATTATAAAAGATAGTTTACAGGAAGAAGGTTACTACGTAGTACTATGTTCCGACGGTCAGACTGCCATTGAACGGTTCAATAAAAATGAGTTTGATATCTGCCTGCTGGATGTAATGATGCCATATAAAGACGGACTTGCTGTTGCTAAAAAAATACGTCAGCAAACCGACGTAACTCCTATACTGTTTTTAACTGCAAAATCGATGGAAGAAGACAGGATCAAAGGGTTTCAATCAGGGGCTGATGACTACATAACAAAGCCTTTCAGTATGCCGGAACTTTTACTTCGTATGGACGTATTTTTAAGAAGAACAAAAAAAATGCATTCCGATAGTATTCAGGAATTTGTGTTAGGCAGCATCCGTTTCTCCTATACAGATTTAAAGCTCATCTCCAAAGAAGGTATTATTTCCATTACACAAAAGGAAGCTGACTTACTGCGTTTCCTTAGCCAGCATCCCAACAAGGTATTGAAAAGAGAAGAAGTACTTTTGAATGTTTGGGGAAAAGATGATTATTTTCTAGGCCGGAGTATGGATGTTTTTATTACCAAGTTGCGAAAGCATTTTAAATCAGATCTCAATGTTGTTTTAGAAACAATTCATGGAGTAGGATTCAGATTTAATATTCCTTATGTGCCTGTTGAATAGTGTCAGGGTAGGTTAAACATTAAATCAAGTAATGAATGGCTATCAGCCGTCAGCTTTCAGCTATCAGGAAGAAACATATTACTCATTGAACTCCTGATAGCTATGCTTAAATCCCTATTATACCTACCAATAGTACCATATTATCGTCCTGATAGCTGACAGCAAAATTGACAGTCATTTCATGCTTGACTTAACACTGTTGGTAAGTTAACTCTAAAGTGACGCGTTTTGCTTAAGCAGTCAGCAGATCGATGTGTATTAAGTTTCCTCCTGATACGACACTAGTGTTATGTAATCCTAAACTGGCGTATTCGCTATCAGCCGTCAGCTATCAGGTGCCAACCTTAAATTGTTGCTTTTACTATCAGCCGTCAGCTATCAGCAATCAGGAGGAAATACATTATACATTAGCGTCCTGACAGCTGATAGCTGACGGCTGATAGCAACATTTACAGACATTTTATGGTTGACACGACACTAGCCTGATATAGTATTGGTTAACCCCTTATTAACTTTTGTTAATAACCGTTTAACCAAAATACATAACAGTTTTACACCCAAATCAAAAAGAAAGGATGCACAGATACCTATCCAAGATTTTTTTGTTGGTTTTTTTTACAGGCAATTTCGTACTAAATGCAGCTTGCCAAACGGATAGCTTATCATTGACCTATCAACAGGCAGAAAAAATATTTTTACAGAAAAATCTTCAATTGCTTTCCCAGCAATACGATATAGACATCAATAAGGCCTTAATTCAACAGAACAGGTACCTTGACAATCCAATTCTTAACACTGATCAGAATATATATGACGGTAAATTTTTTCGTCATAGTAACGGTTATGGACAGGTATTCATCCAGATTCAACAACTAATTAAAACGGCCGGTAAAAGAAATAAACTTATTAAACTTTCTCAGGACGCATTGCTGTCTTCTGAACAACAGTTGTACGATCTGATGCGTAACCTCCGGTTCATTCTTCACAACGATTTTTCCAATATTTACCAATTGCTTCAGGTATATAAAATTTATGCCAGTGAATTAATTTCTTTACAGGAACTGGCCAGGGGCATGGATGCACAATTGCAGGCTGGAAATATTTCTCAAAAAGAAAACCTTAGGATCAAATCGCTTTTATATGGTTTGCAAACAGACCAGTCTGACCTGCAAATTCAGATCGCCGAAGCTGAAAAAGATGTACATACCCTTTTACATATCGGAAACGACACCCTGATTGTTCCGGTAATGAATAGTGTAGGTAATCTTTCGGCTCCTATTCAATCGTTATCTCTTTTACAGTTAATTGATTCTTCCTTTGTGAACCGGCCGGATCTGCAGCTTGCTAAAACAAATTTACTTTCTCAGCAGCACAACCTGTTTTATCAAAAAGCATTAGCAGTCCCGGATATTACTGCCGGGTTAGAATTTGATCAGCGCAGTAATTATGCTCCTAATTATTATGGTCTTGCTCTTTCAATCCCAATACCTGTACTCAATAAAAATAAAGGCAATATACGTGCGGCCCGGATAAGTATTGGGCAGGCGCAAAACGGCATTCAGCTGGTGCAGGAGCAGGTTAGCGCTGAAGTAAGCGCAGCCTGGCAAAAACTTCTGATAAGCGTAAATCTTCAAAAAATTATTACTCAGGATTTTGCCAATAAATATGAAGAGTTATTTCAAAACATTACCAAAAGCTTTAAGCTCAGGCAGGTAAGCATGGTAGAATTTATAGATTTTTTCGACTCCTATAAAGATGCACGCACCAAACAATTAGAGCAGCAAACACATCTGAGAGATGCCATAGCAGAATTGAATTTCGTAACCGGCAGTAGTATTATAAACAATCCATAGATAACACAATAAGCGAAAGCTGGTAAAACTTTTTTTATGAAATATGCAGCCTCCTTGTTACTTATTTTAGTAACCTTTCTTTTTTTATATTCATGCGCTTCTAAACAACCGGAGCCTGCAGTAAAAAAAGAGTCACTATGCATAACTGATTCAATGGCCGCGATCATAAAAATAGATACGGCAGGCTATAGTAATATTGACGACCAGTTACAGCTATCAGGTGAAATAAGTTTTAATGATAACAAAGTAATAAAAGTATTTCCGTTCAGTAGCGGACAGGTAACAAAAGTATTGGTTTCATTAGGCGATAAAGTTAGTAAGGGGCAAACATTAGCCATTATAAAAAGTGCTGATGTCGCCGGTAATTACAGCGATCTTTCTACTGCGGGTAATGATGTTGCTATTACAAAGAAACGTATGGAAAGCGCTGAATCTATGTACAACAGCGGCCTCAGCAGCGAACGGGAGTATGTTGAAGCAAAAGAAGATTACCAGAAAGCAGTGAATTCGGCAAATAAAATAAAAGAACAAATTGCAATTAACGGAGGTGGCAATACCACTGAAAATGGCACTTACACAATCAGGGCGCCTATAGGCGGATATGTAGTGGAAAAAAAAATTAACCAGGGAAGTTTTATCCGTACAGATAATAATGATAACCTGTTTACCGTCGGCGATGTAAAAGAAGTGTGGGTATGGGTTAATGTTTATGAAACCGATATCGCAAAGGTAAGGGAAGGTTATACCGCAAATGTAAGTACGCTTGCTTATCCTGAAAGAACTTTCAAAGGAGTTGTGGACAGGGTAAGCGAAGTGTTAGACCCTGTTACCAAAGTGATGAAGATAAGGGTAAACTTACCAAACGATAGCCTGCTGCTAAAACCTCAGATGTTTGCGAACATTGTTATTACCAATAAAGAAGGCATTAAAATGATTGCCGTTCCGGCAACTTCTTTAATAAGTAATAATGGAAAAGATTATGTGGTAATGTACCACGACACCTGCAAACTTGAGGTACGGGAAGTACAGATAATGAAAACGGTAGGGGAAAAAACTTATATCTCATCCGGACTGGCAGTAGGAGATAAAATTATTTCTAAAAACCAAATACTGTTTTTTAATGCGCTTAAGGAGTGATTTATTTTTAAGTGGAATTAGCTGTTAGCCGTCAGCTATCAGGAGGAAACGTATTCGCAATGATCTGCTGAAAGCTGATAGCTGACGGCTGATAGCAACAATAAAACAACAAACCTGATCCTGTTGTGATAGGATCTCTGTAAATATGAATAAGTTAATTAAAAGCATCATACATTTTTCACTGCGTCACCGGTACTTTGTATTTTTCTTAACCGCTATGATTGTTGGATTAGGTATATGGAGTTACATGAATACACCTATTGAAACCTTTCCTGATGTTACCAATACCCAGATAGTAATCATCGCCCAATGGCCTGGGCGAAGTGCTGAGGAAGTGGAAAAATTTGTCACCATTCCGCTGGAGACTGTTTTGAATTCGGTACAAAAAAAATCGAATCTCCGTACTACATCAGCATTTGGATTAAGCTATACCCGAATAATTTTTGATGATGAGGTGGATGATGCTTTTGCACGCCAGCAGGTTTTGAGCAGGCTTGGGGGTGCTGACCTTCCTGATGGCGTGAAGCCGGATGTTCAACCCCCTTACGGCCCGACGGGTGAAATTTTCCGCTATACGCTTTCAAGCAAAACAAAATCCATACGTGACCTTACCACCATTCAAAACTGGGTATTAGACCGTCAATTCAAGTCTGTTGCAGGCATTGCGGATGTAAACAGTTTTGGTGGAGAAGAGAAGACATTTGAAGTAAGTGTAAATCCCGAGATGCTCATTAAATACAATCTTACTTCTCTTGATGTATTTAATGCAGTTACAAAAAGTAATATCAATGTTGGTGGTGATGTTATTGAAAGAAATGGTCAGTCATACCTTGTAAGAGGAATTGGATTGCTGAATGATGTTTATGAAATTCAAAATATTATTGTAAGCAGGATAAACGGAGTACCCCTGCTGGTAAGAAATGTCGCTAATGTAGTTGAAGCGGGCAAACCCAGGCTGGGCCAGGTAGCAAGGGATCAGCAGGAAGATGTGATTGAAGGTATCATCGTTATGCGTAAAGGTGAAAATCCCAGTGAAGTGCTGGAACGCGTGCGTGATAAAATCGCTGATTTGAATAATAACATCCTACCCAAAGATGTTAAGATCAGTACTTTTTACGACCGTACCAACCTGATGGATTTCGCGCAGGAAACGGTTATACATAATCTTATTGAAGGTATTGTGCTGGTAACACTGATCGTTTTGATCTTCATGGCCGACTGGCGCACTACCCTTACCGTTAGTATCATCATTCCATTATCATTATTGTTTGCTTTTATATGCATGCGTATAAAAGGAATGAGTGCTAACCTGCTTTCCATGGGAGCAGTGGATTTCGGTATTATTATAGATGGCGCGGTGGTAATGGTGGAAGGTTTGTTTGTTGCCCTGGATCAAAAAGCAAGAGAAGTGGGCATGGAGAAATTTAACCGGCTTGCAAAACTGGGGCTCTTTAAAACAAAAGGCACCGAAATGGGAAAGGCGATATTCTTTTCAAAGCTGATAATCATCACCTGCCTTCTTCCAATCTTTGCTTTTCAAAAGGTAGAAGGCAAAATGTTTTCACCTCTCGCATACACATTGGGGTTTGCCCTGCTCGGTGCGCTGTTATTTACACTAACATTGGTCCCTGCGTTATCAAGCATACTTTTAAGAAAAAATGTACGTGAGAAACATAATCCGATCGTACTTTTTTTTGAAAGAGGCGTAGGCAGATTATTAACCGGAGTATATCGCAATCAGAAAAAAAGCGTAATTGTTGCTATTGTGATTATGGTTATAACATTTTTTTCGGCTAAGTTTCTTGGCTCTGAATTTTTACCTGAATTAAACGAAGGCGCATTATGGGTGGAGGCGGAATTACCTATGAGCGTCTCGCTCACCGAGGCCAACAGCATCTCCAATAAGATGATAGACATACTTGCTAAATTTGCTGAAGTAAAACAAACTTTATCGCAGGTAGGAAGAACCAATGATGGTACGGACCCTAAAGGATTTTTTAATGTGCAGATACAGGTCGACCTTAAGCCACAAAAAGAATGGAAGCGGAAAATAACAGAAGACCAATTGATAGATGAAATGGATGCCCAGCTAAAAAAATTCCCTGGAATTGTTTACAACTATTCACAACCTATCCGAGATAATGTTGAAGAAGCGGTGGCCGGAGTAAATGCTGCTATGGCCGTAAAAATATTTGGTCCTGATTTTCAGGTGCTCGATAATAAAGCTGATAGCATCCTGAATGTATTAAAAACTGTGCATGGCATTGAAGACCTGGGTGTATTGCGTAACCTTGGCCAGCCTGAATTCAGGATTGAATTGAACCAGCAAAGAATGGCGTTTTATGGAATATCTACTGCCGATGCAAATGCTGTTATTGAAATGGCCATTGGCGGAAAATCAGCTACTGAGTTATATGAAGGAGAACGTAAATTTGATGTTCGCATCAGGTACCAGCAGGACTTTAGGAATACTCAGGCTAAGATAGAAAACCTGATGGTACCTACCAGCGACGGATCTAAAATCCCCCTTAAAGAAATATCTGATATTAAAACACTTACCGGCCCTGCATTTATTTTCCGTGATAATAATATGCGGCATATTGCTGTGAAATTTTCTGTGAGAGAAAGAGATCTTGGTAGCACCATAACGGAAGCACAGGAAAAAGTAAGCCAGCAGGTACACCTTGACCAGGGTTATAAACTTACGTGGAACGGAGAATTCGAAAATCAGCAAAGGGCTACCAAAACCTTATCACAGGTTGTTCCTCTCTGCCTGCTGGTGATTTTTTTGATACTCTTTGTAACTTATGGCAATGTAAAAGATGCTTTCCTTACGATCATGAATGTACCGTTTGCTTTGATTGGAGGAATTCTGGCACTTCATCTTACTGGTATCAATTTCAGTATATCGGCTGGTATTGGATTCATAGCGCTGTTTGGTGTTTGTATTCAGAATGGTGTAATCCTGATATCGGTATTTAAAAAGAACCTCGAAGAAGGAATGCATCTTGACGAAGCCATCCGGGAAGGTGTTATATCAAGGGTAAGGCCGGTGGTTATGACTGCATTAATGGCTATGATTGGTTTAATGCCTGCAGCAATTTCAACAGGCATCGGCAGTGAAACACAGAAACCTTTAGCCGTAGTGGTTATTGGCGGATTGATTACCTCTACTATTCTTACTTTATTAATATTACCTGCAATTTATGCACTGGTATATAAATTCCTGCATCATCGCGAGAATAGGAGATTATTAAGGAAAACGGGATTGGTAAGCAGAAGTTAGAAGACATCGCTGGCAGTTCTCCAGGCGTATTTATAAACAAAGCTTTTAACATTTTTAAAGATTTTATCTCCGTATATCTATTATAAAAATTTTATTATTATGTATACCTGCGATAACACTGCTACCAGCAAACATTTATCATTGTAAGCCTACATATTTTTTGCTTAAATTTACTCTGTAAGCACTTTATACTGTAAAGAGCTAAGTTGTCGTTTGAATAAAGGCTAGGAAAATAAAGAAGCGTTTACATGTTACTCACTATCTTGGCTAATAATAAAATGCGGTCTATATTAAAACATAATTTACATGAAAGTATTATTAGATATACCAGATAATAAAGCATCCTCTTTAATAGATGTATTAAAAAGCATTTCCTATATTAAAGTAAAACCTCTTACAGATGCCAAGGGTCTGTTGATGGAAGAAATTAGAGAAGCCGTTGAAGAAATAAAATTGATTAAGTCAGGTAAATTAAAAGCACGTAACGCTGAAGACTTTTTGAATGAGTTATGAAGTAAAATCCATTGCAGTATTTGAGAAGCAAGCCAAAAGGCTTATTAAAAAATATAATTATTTAAAAAAAGAATTATTTGAACTGATACAAGAACTTAAGGAAAATCCAGAACAAGGTATTTCTATCGGTAACGGTTGTTTCAAAATTCGTATAGCTATTTCTTCTAAAGGCAAAGGAAAATCAGGAGGTGCAAGGATAATTACCAACCTTGTGGTTACTGATAATACGGTTTACCTGCTATCTATCTATGATAAAGCAGAAAAGGAAAACCTTACAAACAAAGAACTGGACGAACTGCTTAAATCGATTCCTGATTAATAAAATAAAAAAGATCATTAATGACCCACTTTAGCTCAACTATCTTCCTTTCCAACACAAAAACACTTTAACGCAATTAAGCATTTTTGCCTTAATTTCGGTTTTCTATAAAATTATATGTAAGATATGGCAGAAGTAATACTAATGCCCCGATTGAGCGATACCATGACTGAAGGGGTTATTGCTTCCTGGCATAAGAAAATTGGTGATAAAGTGAATAAGGGTGAATTACTGGCGGAAGTAGAGACCGATAAAGCTACTATGGAACTGGAGAGTTATAAAGACGGTACCTTATTGCACGTTGGTGGGGAAAACGGTAGTAAAATTCAGGTGAATGACCTGCTGGCTATTATTGGAAAACCAGGTGAGGATATATCTTCTCTGTTAAAGGGAGGCCAGGTACCCGCAGAGGAAAAGAAAGAAGCTCCCACAGTTCCTAAAGAGGCTGAACCTGCAGCAAAACCAGAAGGAGCTTCTATGGATATTTCAAAAACAGAAGAAGTTATCCTGATGCCAAGATTGAGCGATACCATGACAGAAGGTGTAATAGCCGATTGGCATAAAAAGATTGGTGACGATGTAAAGAAAGGTGACCTGCTTGCTGAAATTGAAACAGACAAAGCAACAATGGAACTGGAAAGTTATAAGAATGGTAAACTGCTTTACATCGGTGCCCAGAAAGGCGATAAGATTCCTGTAAATGCTTTGCTATGTATTATTGGAGAACAAGGCAAAGTAGATGTGGATAAAATTGTAGCTGCATCTAAAGGTGGCGCTGTTTCAGCAGCTTCAAAAGCCGATGAAGAAGTTACGAAACCTTCTGAATCAAATGCTGAACAGCTGGCAGTTGATCCTCGTCCTGCACAACAGGCTATTCCTACAACAAATGGTCAACCGGTTGAATCGTCTTCTCTTAATGAAGACGGACGAATTAAAGCTTCTCCACTTGCAAAAAAATTAGCAGCAGAAAAAGGTATTGATATTTCTCAGGTTCCAGGTAGCGGTGATAGTGGAAGGATTGTTAAAAAAGACGTTGATAGTTTTGTTCCTGCTAAAAAACAAGCTGAACAACCAGAACAGGCAGCCAGGCCGACTCAGCCTGTTGTTCCACAAACAGCAGCCGAGCAGGTTAGCTTTGAAGATGTTCCCTTATCTCAAATGCGCAAAACAATCGCACGCCGCTTATCTGAAAGTATGTTTACTGCACCTCATTTCTATCTCACAATGAGTATAGACATGGATAATGCCGTAGCAAGCCGCGCAAAGCTTAATGAAATATCTAAAGTAAAAATTTCCTTTAACGATATTGTTCTGAAAGCTGTGGCTGTTGCGCTTAAACAACATCCAAAGGTAAACAGCAGTTGGCTGGGCGATAAAATCCGGATCAATCATCATGTAAATATAGGAGTAGCTGTAGCGGTGGAAGAAGGTTTACTGGTTCCGGTTATTCGTTTTGCCGATACAAAATCCCTTTCCCAGATTGCTGCAGAAGTAAAAGATTTTGCACAGAAAGCTAAAGATAAAAAGCTGCAACCAGCAGATTGGGAAGGAAGCACTTTCACTGTTTCAAATCTTGGCATGTTTGGTATAGATCAATTCACAGCAATCATTAATACACCGGATTCCTGTATACTTGCTATTGGTGGTATTGCTCAGATACCGGTAGTTAAGAATGGTGCGGTGGTTCCTGGTAACGTTATGAAATTAACCTTAAGCTGCGACCATCGTGTTGTTGATGGGGCGTCAGGCGCAGCCTTTATGCAAACAGTTAAGAGTTTATTGGAAGAACCGCTGAGAATGCTGGTGTGATAGTGGTTAATTGTTAATGTCGTTTAGTTAACAACTTTTAAAGATGGTCCTAAAAAGGATGGAACAACCTGTGAGGTTTCTAAAAACCTCACAGGTTTTAATTTGAGGGTACTCCCGTATTCAAAACCTGTGAGGTTTTTAGAAACCTCACAGGTTGTCCTCTATTGTCATGCATTTTTCAGTTCAAAAAAATATCATTCAAAAAAAACAGTCACCTGTAAAAGGAGTAGTCAATGTACTGATCCTTATTATAGCTATACCTGTTATCATAATCGCCGGCCTCGGCCTTTCGGTATATTTCTTATTTCTTTGGTTGAAGAACAAATTTTTTAAAGAAAAAATTATAGAGCCGGCAGAAGATAATTATCATTTTGAACTAGATCTTATTCACAATGGCCATGTACATATAATTCTCATTGAAGATGAGTTTGATATAGAACTTACAAAGCTTAATGAAGCATGGCAGGAAACAGTATACAATGATGAAACCTGTTTGTACCGCATGCGAACAATCCCTTTGATACCTGCATTGGAAGGTGGTATTTGTTGCTTTTATTATAAAGAGCAATACGATGGTTTATTTTTACAGGTGCTTCCTATTAGTAAGAATAATGAGATGCAAACGTTACATACTCAACTGGTGTTTATTGATTATGAAAACTTCGATTTCACTTTGATTGATGAAACAGGCCCTTTCTTTTTATATAATGATGATAAAAATGCTCAGCAAATCAAAGGATTCAATAGAGAGGAACAGCTTACGCTTGAGCTGTTACCAACTAGTGTTAAGTTAACTCTAAAGTGACGCGTTCTGCTTTCAGCCGTCAGCTATCAGCAGTCAGCAGATCAATGTGTAATACGTTTCCTCCTGATACCTGATAGCTGACGGCTGATAGCGAATACGTCAATTTACACTAAACTTAACATTAGTCAGTCTGTTTAAACTGAATATTATCCTTCAAAGATCAAAGAAAAAACAATCATCCTCGTTTGAAGATTATCAATAACATTGGAAAATTTCAGATTAGGATCGCGGCTATGTGAGTTATCCAGGCCATTACTTATTTTAATTTCAGGTGAAAGAATGAAATACGGCATATAAAAATTGAATCCTACACCTGCTTCAATACCATAATCGAAAGGTTGCAATTTAACAAGGTCACCAGCATTTTTTGAACGGGCTTTACTTGAAAGATCATATTCCAGCTTGACGCCTCCCATCATATATACCCTGAAGTTATTGATTCTGTCACTGCGAAATTTAACCTGTACCGGCAACCCGAGTAAAATAGACTCTATGTTCTTATTCATTACAGGCTTTTCATCGTAAGAGACATCAGGATATTTGAGTGTGTATGTAATAGACTTATTAACAAATAACAATTGAGGAAATATAGCCCTTACTTCAAAACGTTTGGAAAGCCTCAATGTAAACATCCCACCCAATCCAAGACCCATACTGTTTTGAGGACTGGAAACAAGTACACTGTCATGTTTTAAAAAATCCGGATGTTGACTTACCTGAAAATGGTTTGAAGTGCCCATTAATACAATACCGATGTGAAATGCCCTTTCATCACTTTCAGGCAGGTTCAATTTATCCCTTAGCTGAGCAATAAGATTTGTAGAAAATAATAATACGATAACACTGCTAATAATTGCTTTCCTTATTATCTTTTTTATCCTTTCCAAATAGCTACTATTCAAAAGCATTAAATTATTATTAAGGTGGAAAAATAAATAATAGTAAAAAGCTGCAAATAGAATATTTAAATGAAAAATGAATACTAGCTCCTGCTTTAACGAGACAGCCTGCAAGATATTGCTTTTGATTAAGTAAGATTATAAAAGGAAATCATAAAAACCGTTCAATATTAACATCCTGCAATTAAATGTATATGGAAACAACATAGAACACCTAAAGTTGAATGCCGGGCATGGTTTTTATATTAATAGTTTAAACAGAATCATGAAAACAGATAAGGAATTGATAACCAGCTTAAAAAAGCACAAGGGTTCCATTGAAGAAAATATTAAAGCACAATCTTTACAGGACAAAACAGGTGCAACCGCGGAACAGATCAGGCGGGCAATAGAATTATTAGGTTTTGACCGTGAAAAAGTGGAACGATACCTATTGGAAAAAAGAAGACAGGTATAAACATTATATTTATTATTATAGTGATTACTTCATACCGCAATAGATAGTGCATATCCCAAAAGTTAAGGCTTTTAAATAAGTATTCTTCCAACCTGTATTACCAAGGATATCCAAAAATCGTTTTCCTTCCGGAAAAGCCTGCACTGAATCATTAAGATATTGGTACGCAACTTTGTTATTGGAAACAATCTTACCAATTAGCGGTGCAATAGTTTTCATATAGATATTATACAATCCTTGTAAAGCTTTCCCCGGTTTTGAAAATTCCAGTATAACTAATTTCCCACCTGGCTTAAGTACACGATACATTTCCAGAAGTCCTTTATTAAGGTTTTCATAATTACGTACGCCAAAGGCTACTGTTATAGCATCAAAAGTGTTATCAGGGAATTGTATAGTTTCGCTATCACCCTGGAGCAATTCAATATAATCGTCAAGTTTAAGTTTGGTGACTTTTTGCCTGCCCAGTTTCAACATACCTTCTGACAGATCGATGCCTGTAATTTTTACCGGTTTTAAATATTTATAACTTAAGATAGCTATATCGGCAGTACCGGTAGCAACATCAAGCACTGTTTTAGGGTGTACTTCCGCCAATTCCCGAATGGCCTGTTTACGCCAATACACATCAATTCCAGCACTTAAAAACCGATTCATAAAATCATATCGGAAAGCTATGCTGTCAAACATACTGGACACTTGCTGCTTCTTCGTCAGGCTGGAATTTTTAAAAGGAACAATAGTATCGTGAGGTAATTGATTTTCCATGCGGCTGCAAAGCTAAGCAGGAATTAGTTTAAAGTGTAAGGTTTAAGATTAAAGTTAGTGGGCGGATGGAAAATTTGGAAGTATGAGAGCTTGCAAGTCATGTGATAGCAGGCTTTTTGCTAAGAGAAGTTATGAATGTACAAATTGTATCTTTACAACTAACCTGTTCGTTCAATAAGGTTCCAGTTTATGATCATAAAATCTGCAACGTATCTAATAAGCAGCCCGGAATATACGCTTTGTCCGCCACCTGATTGCGCGGAATACGCATTTATTGGCAGAAGTAATGTTGGTAAATCATCTCTTATAAATATTCTTTGTAACAACCAGAAACTGGCTAAAACATCCAATTCTCCAGGTAAAACCAAGTTAATAAATCATTTTGAAGTGGAAAGTATGGCTAAACCAGATGACTCAGTTACAAAATGGTACCTGGCAGATCTTCCCGGTTATGGTTTTGCAAAGGTTTCCATATCCCAGCGAAAAAAATGGGAAAAGATGATTGAAGATTATTTACGTAAACGGGAGAATCTCGTGAACGTATTTGCTTTGATTGATGGGAGGCATTCTCCTCAGGCTATTGATATTGAATTTGTAAATCAGATGGGGAAATGGCAGATCCCCTTTAGTATAGCTTTTACTAAAGCAGATAAAGAAACACAGTTGGTTGTCAGCAGGAATGTTAAAGCATTCCTGAATAAGATGCGTGAAACCTGGCAATTCCTGCCGCAGCATTTTGTAACAAGCGCTGTAAAAAAACTTGGCCGGGATAAAATCCTTCAGTTCATTGAAGAATCCAATAAGGAATTTGAAAGCCAGGTGTGAGCGATGAGGTGTGAGGTGTCAGGTATGAGGTATGAGGTGAGTAACTTAAATTTTTAGTGAAATTTATAATTAATTCAATACCTTATGTAGTTAATGTTTTATACCTCATACCTCATACCTCATACCTCATACCTCATACCTCATACCTCATACCTCATACCTCATACCTCATACCTCATACCTCATACCTCATACCTCATACCTCATACCTAATACCTAATACCTCATACCTCATACCTAATACCTAATACCTCATACCTCATACCTAATTCACCACCTTATTCGCACAGCTACTACTGGCAAAAGCTTCCGGTTTGGCCTTAAAAGCAAAGCCCATTCCCAGGATATAGCCCATGGCTTCCTTAAGTGCAGCATTACTTTTAAATTGTGGATTAGTATTGATGTCTGCATGAACTTCCATATCAACGTCATAAACGGTAAAGAGGTCGCATAATTCATAAGCAATTTCAATACTTTTAGCTACTTCCAGAAGCATCCGCTCTTTTATACTGAATTGAACGCGTGTTTTCTCATTGTGAATAAACATGAAGCCACCATGACCTTCCCGTAAAAAAACAATTACCGTTGCAAATTCTGTTTCTGCACCCTTTACCTGGGAATCAGTGCCAATACATACCTTTAATTTAAAACCGTTACCGGTTTCTCTTTTAATGGCGGCTTCAACCGCTTCCATAATAGGAAGATCAATTAAATCCCCATTGAATTTTCTCCATTGCATAAATAATGGGTTTTCCGAATTTACGGAAAAAACACATTATCCGGAGAACTATAACATGTTATTGTTTTATTAACCTTTCAGTCCAGTTGTTAATATCATTGCTAATGTGCAATAAAAGGATGCCCTTTGGCGCAGTTTTAAGATCAATTTTATTCATTCCATTTATCAACGTCCCCTTAATTAACATTCTGCCGCCCGTATCGAATAACTGGTAAGTATGCATGCCTTTTACAACACAAAAAATGTTTTCATAACACATATTACTTATAAGTTGTACAGCTTTTACATTAGAAGATATGATCTTGCTGATGCCTGAATAATAAGCTCTTTCATCACTTGCTGTAACAGCTTTCAGCCGGTAATAAGAATAGTTGTCAAAAGGCTTGTATGAAAAGTATCTTGCAGCTGCATTTAAAGTAACCAGCTGGTGAAAAATTTTCCCATCAGAGGAAGCCTCCACAATAAGATTTTTAATTTTTTCATCCGTGGTATAAGCCCAGCTGAGCACATGATTTCCATTATCAATACTGGCTTTCAATATGAATTGATGAATTGGCAACGCAATTCCAAGATTAGCTACCATGTTGTAAATTCCGAGACTTCCATATGCAGAATGATTCATGTTACCTGTTCCGGTAACCATTATATAATAACCTCCTGGATTTAAACTGGTATCGATCCCTACATTAAGCAATAATTCAGGATTATAAACCCCTATAGTATTTGACTGAGCATCCAGTAAAGTAATTTGAATATCAATATCAGCACCTGCATTTCCCCAACCTACGTTTTGCGGTATAGCAGTCAGTTTTAAATTTGTAGGTGAGTTTATTGTAAGTTTAAATACATCGATATCACCGGGCGTATTTATTAACCCTTTAACTGTGAAAGAGAGTCCATCCATAATAATATTGGTGGCTGTTCCAGGATCATTGCCATAATCATCTTCCCTGAAGCCTAATTCATTCGTTGAGCCAGCTATTATATTAAGATCATTCTGGATGCTATTACACCCTTCTGTATTAGGGCCGTTATTCCAGGTGGTAAGATTTTTATAATATCCTATTCCCATTATAGGAGCCCAGCCTATTTCACCATCACCTTTACCTTCATTATATTCAGATACTTTATTACAATTTTCATCATAGCTACTCTGGTGCTGCAATCCCAGCGTGTGACCGGTTTCGTGAGAACAGGCTTCCGCAATGTACTTTACATTATAATACAATAAACCGCTAAACACCCACGCTGGCGTTTCATTTCCCCAATTAAAAGAACCTATATAAGCTATTCCACCTGCTTTACCGTACCATTCATAGGTTGACGTTATAATCAAACGCATTCTCTTATCAAAAGGCGCAGCAAAGTAAACACTGGAATCTGTGGTGATATTCAGGTTGAATGGACGGTAATCTTCCGCTACCCTGTTAAAAATCTCAATTATAGCGGCGTTAGATAAACCTGAGGCTTGTGCATTTATGCCCCCGGCCCAGTTCCAGGAGGTTCCTGATATATACTGGCCGTCAAAATCCAGGAAAATAGTCGCCCGGGAAGATGGATGACTACTTAATTTGGGTGGCTGTCCATAACTAACTGAAGTAGATATCAGGAACAGGGTAACCAATGCGAAGAAACGAATAACACATTTCATAAGTCTGTAATTAATATTGCTGTGCCTTTTGGCACAGGTAGTTAACCAGGCTTGAAAATGCTATTCGGTAATTACAGCAGACTGTTTCTTTTTCTTAAAGTATAATGTATTATTTTCCTGTGTTAATAAAAACACATCTCCATAATGTATACTAATTATTCTTCCGTTATATTTAGTCGTAAAATCGTTATACGTAATTTTGGAAACCGATAGCAAAGCCCCATCATAATTAGTCGACTTAATATTGATATTGGTAACATTAGGGCTCTTTTGAACTTTGTCTATAATAACTCCTTCAAAGAAGCTGTTAGCTGTTATAGGAATTATAACAGTGCCGGCAAACAATTTTTCAATCAACAGATTGGTTATCTTAAACTGTTCAGGAAGTTTGTTGAATAACAGTGCTTTTTCTGGCAGTAACTTATGAGTGGGAGGTAAAGGCTGTGCCTGTACATGAAAAAACAGCATAGAGTACATTGCACCTACCAGCAAAAAGTGTTGACGTTTCATGGATGTTTAAGGTTTCTTATAGTGGCGAGGCAGGAAGCATTAAAATCCTTATAAGACTAATGCATATCAAAAACAAAATTAATATAAAAAATTAATATTGTCCGGTGCTTAACAAAACTAATGTGCACGCTTCCTGTGTCTTAATTCCGTTTTTAAGGGCTAACTGATCCAGTTCATCATTTTCCGCGCCTGGATTAAAAATTATGCGCTTAGGGTGCAGAGACAAAATATAATCATAATACTGTTTCTGGTTAGAAGCATTCATATATAACGTTATTGTGTCTACACCTTCAATCTTCGGTTGATCTGTATTAATTTCAATATCAGCTACTTTCCCTGTTTTTTTTCCAATTCCAACAACAGGATGTTTAAAATTTCTAAGCCGTTCAATAGCCAGATAACTATAGCGACTTGAATTGGGTGATGCGCCCAATACGAGGGTTTTTTTTGAGATTGTTGCCATCCTGTAATTTAATTAAAATAATTATAGCATGTGTGGAAAAACGTGCCATGATGATATTATTCACTAATATTAAGTTAACCCTGAAATTACGTATTGAATTGCTATCAGCAGTCAGCTATCAGGAAATCAATACCAGTAATCTTCCTGACAGCTGATAGCCGAAGGCTGACAGCCAAATGTAGCAGTTATAAAGAAATCACTGCTCAATATCTCAAACAATTGAAGTTTAGAAAAAATGGAAGGGTTAAGGTAATAACACCTACCTGGGACAATCATATCTTTTGTCACGATGAGCTTTTGTTCTGGTACCAGGCCTTAGCACCAGGGCCAGGTAGCCACCTCCGGTTTGTATTTTCTTTTTAGAAAAAATATAGGCAAGGTTATGCAAGCCGAAAAGCAAAGGACCGGCCTTGAAGGCTCCCCCTATCCAAAACTGTTGTTCCGTGTTTAGCTGAATGGGAAGATATAAACCATATTTTTTTGTTTCCCATCTGGGTGTAACTGTTAAAAGACTTATTTCCGAACTGTATAATTTATCTGTTCCGGCTAAAGAAGAAAGGTTTGCCGAAACTTCTCCATTTAGGTAAAAATCACCAAATAAATACCTGTCTACGTTAATTACCAGCCTTGCAGGATTAATGATACTGAAGTATCCTGCTAAGGATTGAGTGCCCGCAAAAACTGTTGCAAGGCTATCGTTAAAGGATTGCATTGATTTTACACGGTCAAATTTTCTTTGCAGTAAAGTATCATAAACATCCGCTTTAAGATTATTTGCAGTCCTGCTTTGTATACTGTATTTATATTTACTCACGCCAAAATCAAGCAATGATATGCCTATCTTCCAATCATAATCATAGTAGCTGTCTTCATCATAAAAGCTGGTAACAGCCTGGGGCTTGATAAAGTATTCTAATCCAACATCCATTGAAATACCGCCCTGGGAACTAACAAACAGGTCGTTGATATTTTGTAAAGATGATCTGCCCTTTATCCATTTATCAAGGTTGGAAGAATAGCCATAACTAACATTGCCGGCTTTTACTAAATAAAAGGGCTTATTGTTTTGAATGGTCCTTGTAAAAGCTGTTCCGTTTAAACCGGCAAAAGCACCTGCAATACCACGTGTAGCCTTTACCGTTATACCCGCGTTTAACCGGCTTTGTTCTTCATCCCATAAAGTATGGCTATACGTACCAAAAACTTCTAACCAGTTACTCGTTTTTAAATCAGTACGCAGGTTGGCATTGTTTTCATTAGCCTTAAGGAAGCTGCGAAAATTTTTTATTGTATCAACAAAATTATACCTGCTGGTATTGATATCTGCATAACCACGCAGGTTTACTCCAAAGGCAATTGCGTTTTTACGGTTTAAGGTTATCCGTGCGTTTAATAAATGAAAGTTATAATTCTGTTTAGAGTAGCGTTCAAATTGTCCATTGTTGATCCTGTACTGCGATCCGGCGGGGGAAGACAAAAGAGAATAGTTTAAAATCGTAACAGCATTCGTGGATGATGCTACCTGAAATGACAATAAATTTACATCCCATGAATATTCAGTACTTAATATGGAAGCCGGATTATTCATTACTCCAAGGCTTCCGGCATAAGATGATCCATGAATAGCATGATAATTCTGTGATACTGCATGCATCATGCTGCATAGCAATAAAGTTATAAATAGTAGTATTGTTTTCATATTACAGATCAGAATGGATCTCCATGGGTTTGCCGGATCAAATATGAAACAAATTTAGGAAATGGCTTCATCATGGTGATAAATACATTTGTTATCCATTCTTTACCAAATAAGCGCTGTATAATGCGGCCCGTATGTAACCGTTGTTTAAATAACCTGTTCCACTGTTCAACGTAATTCTCTTCAAGTTGTTGCCTTGTAATTGTAGCAGATAAAAACCGGATGATAAGTTCTGCTGCTATTTTACTGGCATGCAGTGCCATGCTCATGCCATTACCACAAAGCGGCGTTATCATTCCACCTGCATCGCCCACCATTAATATATGGTTTTCTACCTGTGACTTATTTTCAAACGAAATTTGCGAGATTGTTAATGGTGCCTGGTACAAAACCCTGGACTGTTTAAAAATTCTTTTTAGAAAAGGATTCTTTTGTAAAACTTTTTCTTCAAGGCTGGTTAGGGAGTTATCATTCATCCGAAGATTTTTTGCAGTAGTTAAATAGCAAAGGCAATACTTATCGTCTTCTATTCTCGAAATACCACAATACCCATCCTGAAAGTTATGCAACGCAATTGTGTCGGCGGGAAAATTTGTTTTAATATGATATTTTACTCCGATAAAATTATTTAGCAAGCCAATTTTCTTATACGCAAATGAACGTTTCATTTTTATATCCAGGTTGCTTCGCTTGCCGAATGCGCCACACACAATTTTAGCCTGGTATTGCAACCTCGAACAGTAGATGTTAAAGCATTCTTCATTAAAAATTACACTGGTAACCTTCTTTTCTTCCAACAGGTGAACACCATTAGATTGCGCTAATCGTGCCATTTCATGATCTATTTTATACCTGCTGATTCCAAAGCCACCTAATGGAAGATCTTGTTCAATAAAAGTTCCATCCGGTGCAGAAACGAGCAATTTTTTAATAAGGGGTAAATCCATATCACTTAATGGATAACCCAGGTTCTTAAGGAAATTCCAGCTCTCCATACTTATATATTCACCGCATACACGGTGAAACGGATATTTTTCTTTTTCAAATAATACCACACTGTAGCCAGCGTTAACCAATTGAATGGAAAGGGATAATCCTGCAAGTCCGCCTCCAATAACCGCAACATCGTAAACACCCTGTAACTCTGTAGCAAACTGCTTAACAATAGGTTCAGTTATAAAGTCATTTGAAGAATAAGTATTCATTGCCGGCTTAGAATATAATTATGTTTGGCTGATTATTGCAATATACTATTGTTATTTGTTACAGTGATTAGATGGCGGAAGGCCCATTTCCATTGAATGGTATACTGTGCAATACCCGCTGCTTCCAGCAGGTTCTTCCATTCCTTCTTTGTAAACCCTCTTAATACGGATAAGGGTGCATCATTTTTAACAAGATATGACCTGGAAAAAACTTTTGTTAAAAATTTAATGGAATGATAAGCCAGGTTATGCCGGTGAAGATCGTTGATAAAAAAACCTTTCTGTGCATTATGTCTCATCCAACCGAGCATTTGCACTAACTCTTCATTGGTAAAATGATGACAGAAAAGCGATGTAAAAATGTAATCGGGCTTTCTATCTTCAAAGTTCGCTTTAATGTAATCAGCAATAATAAAATTAGCGTTGACACCCTTTAACTTTGATACTGCAACTTCAATGCAATTAGGGTTTATATCAATGCCAATGAAATGTACCGGAACATTATTTTTTTTACACCAGCTTTGAATTGCCAATATATTATTTCCACCGCCACAACCAATTTCGCAAATAACACATTCCTGTTTTTTGGTGAAAGATTTTTTAAACAGTTCCTTGATGCCCGCAATGGTAATCCTGTGTCCACCAAGATATGTATTGATGATTTCTAGTTCTTCCATATTCCGTTTTATATCCTCAAAAGGAATATCAATGCTGTCAAGTAATTCTTTTTTATAAGATCTTTGAGAAAGGTTCACGGAAGTATTTTAACGCTTACACAATCAGGATCGGGAAGCATAATTGCTGACAACAAAAGTTTCCATAGTCAATCCGGGTCCGAAGGCAGCACCAAACATTTTATGATCCCTTGATTTATCCAATTTCTGAATCATGTTTTTTAATACAAATAAGATTGTTGGTGAGGACATGTTCCCAAATTTTTTTAATACGTTAGCGCTCTCAGTAAGTTCTCCATTATGCAGCGACAGGCTTTTATTGATGGATTCAAGAATTCTTTTCCCTCCGGGATGTATGCACCAACAACTTATATCTTCTTTACATAATTGACCAGACTGTAAAGCCCTGTTTACTAAAGCTTCGAAATCTTCTTCTATCAACTCCGGTATATAGCCGCTTAATTTCATCAGAAACCCACTGGAGGAAAGTTCCCAGGCCATGTCTTTTTTACCTTTGATTAAAACTTCTGAGTAAAACCCATCTATATGCAAACCCTTTTGAGAATAACTATTATCAGAAGCTACCAGCATTGCAGCGGAGCCATCACTGAATAATAAACTGGAGGCAATATTATCTCTGGTAGCTTCTTTCTGAAAATGGAGCGTACACAATTCGGTGCATACTATTATAACCTTTGCTTTTACATTTGACATACACAGTGCATCCGCCATCTTCATAGCATGAATAGCAGCATAACAACCCATAAAATTAACAGAGGTACGAAAAATATTCTTAGGCAGATCCATTAGTTCCATTACCTGAAGATCCAGGCCAGGAGCGCTCATGCCGGTACAGCTAACCGTTATCAGGTGGGTTATTTCACTTGAAGTAATATGGCCCTCAATACAATTACGGATGGAATCAACAGAAAGAGGAGCTGCAAATTTGTTATACAAACTCATGCGGAATTCAAGGGAAGGAAAAGGCTCGAGGTTTTCTGAATGCGGGTAGAACTTCCAGTCTGATACAGGTCTGCTGTAATCAGGAATCACTGAATAGCGATGTTCAATACTACTTTGATGGTATAAAAATTTCAGCTTACGCCTTTCGGTTTCATCCATTGCGTAAACATTTTGCATAAAATGCAATATGTCATTTTGCTGGTGCCTGTAAGTTGGCAGTGCTGTACCTATTGAAATTATTTTACTCAAAAAATCTCCAGATTATTAATGTTATAAAAGCCGCATTAGTGCAACATGATGCCAGGATACTCATTTTCATGGTACTGGAAAAATCAGCAGCACATTTATTTTTCCATACTCTTGTTGCCCATACAAAAAAATATACGATTGCTGGTATCATAAAGATCTGCACCAACAAAAATTGCTTTACTTCCGATCCCGAAAAAAAATAATATGCTAATACTACAAAAGCAAAGAGAAATACAATGCCGGTAAAAATGAAAGTGCCTCTGTAACCAAGCAAAGAACTGATTGAAGTGACTCCATCTCTCCTGTCAGCTTCATGTTGATATATTTGTGTCAATGGATATAAACCGCCAATCAATAAACTACTGGCTAACATTCCACTCACAGGAACATGTAAAGTTTTTACTGGATGGCTTCCATGATACACTAACCAGAAAGTTACACTTCCCTGAAATATAAATACAGTTAAATACCCTAAGAAAGGATATTTTTTTAAACGAATGCCTCTGTAACTATATGCCCTGGATGCTAGAATATAGAACAATATCCCTACTACAAATAAGCTACTAATAAAAAACCCTGATGCAATTGCAATGCCATCAAGTAACAATGATATTTTAAACAATTGAATGGTAGGCTGCATAGGAGCTTTGAGACCTCCAATACTTCCCTGATCGCGGTCCATATATGAATTATAAGCATTGCTTGATGGATAGACCAGTAAATGCAAAATAAGAAAGATTAAAATTGCACGACTCCATTCTGGTTTCAGCAGGCTGCTCAAAGCAAATAAATAAACGGGCATCAGAAAAAACGAAAAGGGAAATCTTAAAAGTTGTATAGTTGAGCTCTTTAGCATGAATTATACTGGATGGCTAACCGTAATAAAAAGCAATATACCAAGATTTAAATCTTTAATCATGATCATGATTTATTAATCAGTAATCTATGTTTTTGACTTAAGATATGTAAGTCTTGTGTATTTAATAAGCAGTTTTATATAATTCATACTCAACACTATTAAGTATTTTATGCCTGGCAGGTAATATCGTTAAATTAAAAATAACAACGTAGAAAGTTCATGTCTTACCAAAGAAGGATCGACCTGTGAGGTCTCCAAAGACCTCACAGGTCGATCCTTCAAATCAGTAATCGTATTCCCTACGAAACATATTAACCCTGATACCCACTGTTAATAAAGTAGTATTGATAGATAAATCCGGCTTGCCGGAAACTTTAAGGCTTCTTACCAATAAAGAGCCATCCAAAAATAAATTTTCCTTCCATTCGTATGATGCCATCAACGAAGTATTCAACCCGTTTGATTTTAAACCCGATGGAATTTTATAACCATAATCAAAAGGACGTGAGTCATTGTTAAGAAAAATATTATTTCCCAGGTTTTGACCGGCGGAGTCTACGCCCTGAACAAATAAAATTATTTTTAATTGTGTAGTCCATTTTGGTTTGGGCTGGTACCGTAAAATGCCTGTAATCTCTGAGAAACCAGCACCTAACGGATGAGCCAGTGGTTGGTTATAATGAGTATAATTAGCGATAACATCGTAATGTGAATAGGTAAACGGACGAACAACATTCAATTCTCCCTGCAGATCCAGGTTTTTTATGTTAAAGATATCAATCACTTTCCCACCTAATTGTATCCCAAATTTGTTTCCCCACCACCCGGTGTGTGCCTTTATTTGCTTTAACACAAATTCATCCAGGCATAACTGTCCGTATAACTGCCCCTTGTGAGCAATATTTGCCTTAAAATCAAACCCGACAAAAGCATTATCCGGACTTCCGATTTGTTGCTCTGCAGAACGTAAAAAGATCACAGGGTTTAGGTAAGAAAATTCAAACCGGTTTTGGCGGCCAAAGACAATGGATTCATACAACCCAACATTTAACCATGGAGTAACGTTGATGCCGAGCCGGTGTGTTGCAGCATATTTCTTAGGCAGTAATATATTTCCCTGATTAAGATTGTGCTCTGGAAGCAATTCCATGAACAGGTTTGTATAATTCAATTTCCATATCCGTGTATTGATCTTAAGAAAAAGATAATTGGTTGCAAAATCACTCAGCAGCAGGCTGCGGTAACCATCTCCAATAAAATTTCTGTCATAGCCGAATTGAATATTAAAATATTTGGCCAGGTTAAAATACACGGAACCCCTGCCATCGAAATAGTCGTAAGCAGTAGTTTTAAATGATTTATAAAATCCTGCTCCCGGAACAGCCTGGTATTTATCAACAAGCTTTTGTGCAAAAAGAGGCATCCTCTCCTGGTTGTCTGTTATATAAAAATCGAATCCAATCTTTTTGGCAATCAATCCTCTTGCTGTAATACCTTTTGAATTTAAAAATACACGTTGCCCGTTGCCTGTTTCTATAGATTGCTGCTGCTGGATAACCGGGTTTACCGCTAAGAAAAAATCTTTTTGATTTACCGATAACATATCACCCCTTGTTTTATAAAATACTCCCAGTAAAGGTTTCCTGCTTTTAAAAGTATTGCTATCGGCTTTTGTCCATTCCTGGTTATTCAGCTGTAAACTTAGAAAGTTGGATTTATCCACTTTAGAAAAATGATAATAATAGTCATAAGGAAATTGGCTTTCCAAAGAATCTGATAGCTCAGCCGCTATTACCGCGGATTTGCGACTGAACGGTTTAATTCCCGAGAAGTTAAGATCAGGGTTGGTTTGCATCATTATTTCCAGTCTGTCGAGAAAATGTAAATGTTTGGAACCCTGGGGTAAATTAGTTGATTGAGCGCTTAACTGTAATGACAATAAGAAAATAGAAAGTCTAACCAGGGTTTTTTTAAATTGCATGATATTATCAGTTTTCCAATTTTTATAACACAGAGAAAGGTTTGCAGCTTATCCCTGAGAATATTAATAAGCAAAGTAATAGCATTCCGTATTAAATATCCTAATATGTGAATGGCAATTTTAAGTTATGGAGAGATACCTTATTAAAAATGCTTCTATTGTAAATGAAGGAAAAACCGTTGCAGGCGATGTATTGCTTAATAACGGCCGCATAGAAAGAATTGAACCTTTAATAAATGTAAGTTTTCAGGTTACTGAAATTGACGGTGAAAATAAATTAATGTTACCTGGTGTTATAGACGACCAGGTTCATTTCAGGGAACCGGGTTTAACGCATAAGGCTACCATATATACTGAGGCTAAGGCAGCCGTTGCAGGCGGAGTAACATCATTTATGGAAATGCCTAATACATTGCCGCCTGCTTTTACCCAGGAGTTGCTGGAAGAAAAATATTTTGTAGCATCACAAACATCCCTGGCAAATTATTCCTTTTACATGGGCACGTCTAACATTAATGCTGATGAGGCTTTGAAGACAAATGATAAACTAAAAGAAGTCTGCGGCATAAAGATTTTTATGGGATCTTCAACAGGCGGCTTACTTGTTGATAGTGCATCAGCATTGGAAACGCTTTTCAGGGAAAGCGGTGTATTGATTGCCACTCATTGTGAAGATGAAAAAATTATCTCGCAAAACCTGCAACGTTTAAAAGACCATCATAGAACTTTAACAGCAGCAGATCATCCTGTAATCCGTGATGAAAATGCCTGCTTCGAAAGCTCACACAGAGCAGTTGAACTTGCCCGGAAATATGGAACCCGTTTACATATATTACATATTACTACCGCTAAAGAGCTGGAGCTTTTTTCCAATATTATACCATTGGAACAAAAAAGAATAACTGCCGAAGTGTGCGTACATCATTTGCATTTTACTTCTGAAGATTATGAACAATTGGGTAACCTGATAAAATGCAATCCCGCCATAAAAGCTCCGTCTAACAGGGAAGCACTCTGGCAAGCTTTGGTTGATGACCGGCTGGACGTAATTGCAACCGATCACGCCCCGCATACGCTTGAAGAAAAAACAGTACCTTATGAAAAAGCACATGCAGGTCTTCCACTTGTTCAACATTCATTAATGCTTATGCTTGATTATGTAAACCAGGGGAAAATTCCGGTAGAAAAGCTGGTTGATAAGATGAGCCATTCTGTAGCAAGATGTTTCCGGATAGCGGACCGTGGATTTATCCGGGAAGGATATTATGCAGATATTGTGCTTGCGGATTTGAACCAGCATACCCGTATTTCTACCGGAAACATATTATACAAATGCGGCTGGAGCCCATTAGAAAAAAAAATCTTGCCTTCTGTCACGCATACATTTGTAAATGGCAACCTGGTTTATAATAATGGTGAATGGAATGAATCATTGAAAGGAATGAGGCTTAATTTTAACCGTTAATTTATTCTAATGCTGCGTTCTTGGGCAATCAGTTGTCAGCTATCAGCTCTCAGGAGGAAACATAATAGAATGGATCTCCTGATTGCTGATAAACTGGTAACTCATTGCAGTTCAATACAACATTTATGCTTAACTTAACATAGTATCATGCAAGGCAAAAAAATGGTCAGCTACCAGGATATTAAACCAGCATGTTTCCTCCTGATTGCTGACGGCTGATAGCTGGTTTATGTAAAAAGGTCTTAAAAGAATCACACTAAAATGGATATAGATAAAACAACGTTTAACGATCTGAATGTTTTTCATCAGGAAGAAGAATTTTCAATATTCAATAAACTTAATTTTACGCGAACCCGCGGAGGAAAAGACTGGCTGGCAAAATTTTTTAGTGAACCGTTTAATGATATTAACCGAATTCAGGACACACAGGATATTCTGAAAAGCATACAGTATAGAGAAGCTGAATGGCCATTAGCCATAAATAACGGCACGGTGATGGTAATTGAAAAATTTTATGAATCTCTTATTGATACTATTCCTGATTCAGCCACTACTTTAAACGCCTATACCTACAGGGTACTGCATGCTCCGGATTTTTCATTGCTGAGGTATTCCGTGGGGCATTTTGCTGATTTTGTCCGCGGTTGCCGGGATCTGGTTAATTTGTTTGATGATGACAGCACGCCAAAATTCATGAGAACCTACATAAGCCGCATTGCTGACATTATAAAAAACCCGCTGCTTGCTCAACTAGCTTCCATTGCACAGGGCGCTAAAATCACCCCTTTACAAACTATTTATTTCGGAAACTTTTTACGTTATCGTTTCAAGAACCACGCAATGGAACTGATCAATATTTATGGTCGCTTCGATGCATGGTATTCTATGGCAATGGCTACAAAACGTTTCAACCTTTGCTTTCCCAAATTTTCTACCGATGCACAACCCTTTGTTGAAGTAGCTTCTTTATACCATATACTGCTTCCTTCACCTGTTTCTTATAATGTAAAACTGGCTCCTGATAATAATTTTATTTTTCTTACGGGTGCGAACATGGCAGGCAAAAGTACTTTTATTAAAGCTGTCGGCGCCGGTGTATACCTGGCTCATCTTGGTATGGGCGTTCCTGCCATTGAAATGAGACTGACTTTATTTAATGGCATATTAAGCAATATTAATGTTGTAGATAATATCATAAAGGGAGAAAGTTACTTTTTCAATGAAGTACAACGGATCAAAAACACAATCATTAAAATTAATGATGGAAAAAAATGGCTTGTTCTCATCGATGAGTTATTCAAAGGCACTAATGTTCAGGACGCAATGAAATGTTCTTCAACCGTTATAAAGGGTTTGATCAAAATAAAAAATTCACTGTTTATACTTTCTACGCATTTATATGAGATTGGTGAAGAATTAAAATCTTACCCCAATATTTCCTTCCGGTTTTTTGAGACAAATGTAAAAGACGATCAGCTTGATTTTAGTTACCAGCTAAAAGAAGGAATCAGTAATGACCGCCTCGGTTACCTGATTTTGAAAAAAGAAAGAGTGGTTGAGCTGCTGGAAAAACTTTGATAATGGTTAATTATTAACGGGTAGTGGTTAACAGATTGCATTCAAAATATTTCTAATCCGACTGTAAGCATACCCACCTTATATATCAAGGCTTTTGCAAAGTATGCATAAACACCCGGGATATCACTTCTTCTTTTTATGAAGTTCATTTAAGATAGGTACCGGCTCTTTTTGTCGCCGGTTTTAGTAGCTTACACTTGCGCTATTTGGTAGATAGCTTCAAAATTTCCAATGCATATAAGCCGCCCGATCTTTACCATATGGCTCGGCATTTTAACATTCTTTATGGTATGTGCAAGAAAACATATTTGGTTAATATCTTGATTTTTGGCAGCTACATTTTTGTATACCTGCCGTCATCGGTTTGAACAATCCCTTTGTAATCATTTAAGATACCATGGGTATGTTCTTCACCGCGGCCATGCTGGTAATCAAAGAACACCCTCTTATCGGTTGAAGTCATAACACCATAGGTAACCGCTATGGATATGCTTTTGTTAGTTGTTCCTACTTCTTTGCCGAGCAATACTTTTAAACCGGTTTCATCTACATGAATGTAAGCAGAAGCCAGGATCTCTTTTTTCCAGGGCATCATATACTACGCCGAGCAAAATGTCAGATCCAACAAAAAGTATACTTCGTCATGGTTAAACAACAATTTGGTCTAAAACAATTTTTTTTAAGTCTATCAAAACTCAGTTTTGAGATATCAATTAGAAAAAAGGTTCGATCGAAAAAGCATATAATCTTCTTTTTAGCTGATAAAATATCACATCTAATAAAAAGTATATTTCGTCATGGTTAAACAACAATTTGGTCTAAAACAATTTTTTTAAAGTCTATTAAAATCGAGTTTTGAATATCAATTAAAATCATAATAAAAATCAATCGATATGGAAGTTAAAAATTTTTCAAAAGTCTCCCATTCGTTCTATAAGGTAGTGCATTCGGAAGCTAAAATCGAGGAGTTGATCGAAACTATAAAAGCAAATAAATTACCTACATCAGAAAGATATGCCTATCAGGCTTTCTGTTATGCAATGATGGCTAAAGAAGCATCAAGCATTATTCAAAAAGGAAAGTACATACAGCAATACGGAGAGTTTATCAATAAAGCAATGATAATTGAAAACGATTGCTATGAAGCAAGATTGTTCCGCTTTATAGTTGAAAAAAGATTAGAAAACGTAGGCTTTATAAGTCATCAACAAATGGATAAAGAATTCTTATCTGTAAATATGAATTTAATGAATGATGATTGTTTAAAACACATAACACAAAAAGCATTAGAGAATGAATAAGAATCCATTTTTCAGTCCATTTTATATACATCGGGATTCTATTATTGTTGACGCTTGCCAATCAAAAGAATACAGGTATGAAGATTTTTATACGTTGGTTACCTCCATCGCTTTAGATATAGAAAAGCTGGATATAACCAAGCACACGATTATTGTGATATATGGATATAAAAATTCGTTTAAACAATTACTGCTGTTTTTTGCTTGTTTAAAATGCAATCTTATTCCTTTTATTGTTGAAGCGGGATGTTTGGACCAAATATTCGACTTGAGATTTAATGGAATGTTTTCTGATGTACCGGTTACAAGGGTTTTAATAGAAAAAGCAAATAGGAAAGATATATGTGAATCGTTCATTTTCTATTATAACATTCATCCGCAAATATATATAGGAAAAGAAAATGACCTGTTAATTGTTTCAAGTTCTGGAACTACATCCAAAATACCCAAAAAGATTTTATTGGGGAGGGAACAGACAATTGCTAATATAAAATCCAATCAGGAAGCTTTATCGGTTACTAAAAATGATTCAACATTGATATTATTACCTATATCATATTCTTATGGGTTGATAGCGCAATTTTTAACCCATTTTTTTTCAGGGGCAAAGATTATTTTAGGAGAACGGATACTGGGAGTTTTACAGTTGCCAAAGCTTTTTAAAAAGCATGAGATAACCAATGTATTTATGACTCCTCTTTTGGCCCGTTTAATTTTATATTATTATCAGGGTACATTAAAAGTAGAAAACAACCTGAGTTTCATAACGTTGGGTGGAGATATGCCACACTTGCAAACGTTTAAAAGCTTATTGGCACTTTTCAATTGCCCCATCTATAGCACCTATGGTTTAGCAGAAGCTGGCCCGCGGGTAGCAACAAAAAAATATATTGCTGCACCACCTGATGATGAAGAATTATGCATTGGAAATGTTAATCCCGGTATCTCCATAAAAATAGCCCCTGATGAGAAATACCAGGGAACCTATAATTCTTTTGAAACAGGTTATTTGCAAATAGACAGTCCTTCTATTTATTTAGGTTACATAATAGGGGATAAGTTATATGGGCCGCAATCCGAAACAATACTTATTACAAAAGACATATGTATAAAAAAGAATAACCGCTTTTTTTTGTTGGGCAGGGAAGGTGATTTTATAGAATATAAGGACAGTATGATATGGTTTAATAACCTTACCAAAGAATTGTACCATAACCCGGGAATATTAAAGGTTCAAATACGAAAGACAATCAATAATAAATTGGAAATAAGAATTTTTCATAGGAATAAGTTATCTATCTCTGAAATCCAGTCTGTTTTAAAAGATAAATATGATCTAAGTGATGGACACAATTATAATATGCAGCTGGTAGAATTCAATAATACACACTATAAATGATCAATATTTTTATATCTAAAGTAATACAGGAAATTCCATGCAACAAAATGGATATGTTAAGATATTATTTTAATGGCACTGTTATCGATAAAATAGATAAAGCTCCGCATCATAGTTATCGTTTAAAAAGGGCTACATCCAGGCTCATGCTTATCCAGGTATTTAAACAACTGGGCATCCATCCAAAAAAATTGAAAGAAATCTACTATAATAAATATGGCAAGTTGATGGTGGATGATATGGGATGCAATATTTCTTTGTCCTACAGTACTGATATAGCTGTGTGTTTAACAAGTAACCATAGAGTGGGAATGGATGTTGAGGATACGAGAGTGCAGCCAAAGGCGCATTGTACTGATTTGCTGGAAAAACTAACTAAAAGAAGCATACATAACAAGATGGACTTCTATACTTTATGGACACAAATTGAATCGATAGTTAAACTATATGATAATAAGGGACTTTCGGATATTTTTTTTGGTAACCTGCTATCAGAGAAGCATTACACAAAACAGTGTTTTTTTAATCAGGAATATCTGATTTCAACATCTTCAATCAATCAATTAGATTATTTGACCCATATAAAATCATTAAACATATGATCGCAACATCAACAACCATTGAAACAAGTTTTGACCATCTAATTCCAAGTGAGATATTACCTCACAGAGAACCGATGCTTTTGATAGACCGGGTAATATATACCGATTTTGAAAATAGTATAACCACTGAGACGGATATACATAAAGATTTCTTTTTCTTAAAGGGACATTTTCCAAATTATCCGTTGCTGCCAGGCGTAATTATCCTGGAAATGATGTTCCAGGCCTGCGGTATCTTAGGTAGGATATCTCATAAGAAATCAGAAGATAACTTAATACAACGCGACTGGGGAAAGCCGTACAAGTGAAATCAGCCATTTTTTATAAAGAAGTTCGACCCGGTTCCTCACTGATTATCTGTTCAACGAAGATCAACAGCATTCTAAATTTTACAGAGTATCATGTTATCGCTTCCGTAGATGGCGAAAAAGTTTGTAAAGCACAATTAACCGCCACAATTAATTAATCATGGAAACTAATACAAGAATATTTATAACAGGTTTAGGTAGTATATCAGCCTTGGGTTATGGAGCTGATGCTGCCTGGGAAAGTATGCTGGCCGGGAAAGGCAATATTAAAATAAAAGATGATTGGAGCAGCCCCAGAATAAAGCCACAGTTTTATGGAGAGGTGCCGAATGTAAAATTCGACGATGAAGTGAAATGGGATGAACGGTTTCTGCCTCAACAATACTCAAAGCTCGGCATCTTAGCTTGTAAAAAAGCATTGGATGATGCACATATAATTCTTAAGGAACTGGATAACGAAATAGGATTAATAATAGAAACCAGCTTGGGTGCAACCGCATCAGTAGAAGATTATCTGTACGACTTGTACCGGCATGGACTTCCTAAAATAAGCCCATTGAAATTTACCAAAACGGTTGCCAATACCGTACTGGGCGATATTTCAAGAACATTTAAATTAAATGGCCCGAGCTCACTAATATATAATTCAAATAGTATCACCTATGGTTTTGATCTGATTAAAAAGGGCGTGGCTGATATTGTTATTTGTGGTGGGGTTGATCATTATACCGAATACAGGATCTTGAGCGAACAGGAAAATAACAACCTGGTATTTGTTGGTGGTAATAAAAATTCTTATAGCGCCGTTGCGGATGAAACAGATTGTAAACGAAACATTTTAGGTGATGGGGCTGCGTTTATAGTGCTTGAAAGTGAAACCAGCAAAATAAAAAGGGATGCTAAAGGCTACGCAGAGCTGGTAGAATACCATAGCAATTTCGATTATAACAATGTAGATGATGCCAACCAAAGATCTATAAATATCATTGATGATGCATTTGCCGCGCTTAAACCTATTATTCAATCTGGAAAAAAGGTGGCCTATTTAAGCGCCTATACCACTAATAAACAAATGGAAAAAAGTGAAGGGCATGTGGTGGAAAAACTTCGTTTGGATGATGAAGCGTACAGCCTTTGTCATAAAGCATATACCGGTGACATGAAATCAGCCAGTTGCGTAATGGGGGCAAGCATTGCAAGCCAAAACGGTCATTAAGAAGATAGTTGAACATAAATTAATTGTATAAGTTTTTGTACAATCTTTTATATCAAAGGGGGAAGAAAAAGATATAGGGTGAAAGGAGTGAACAATAAAAGGTTCATTTAAGTATAACCAGGAAGAATTCACAGATATCTTTCAAAAAAATAAGGTGACCGTCAGGTTCCACTTATTACTTCTTACAGGGTTAAACATTTTGTATAAGAAGTCACATGGCAAAACTTATCCTATTACATGCTCTAAAAACATGCATCCTGCCAAACTGATTAATTACTACTTCAATATGGCATTGTAAGATAAATTTATCTTTTGGTTTTGTCAGCTCAGGTATTATGTAAACAATTGACTTATTTAACTATGTTATTTTGTAAAAGCAGACTTGATTTACGCGATTACTATAAATACCAGATCTAACGTTAACAATTAATCAAAAATAATTAAAAATACCACGAACGTGGTATTCACCGCTACCAGCCTACTTCATTTTGTGTCAGAATGTTATATAGCTGAACTATGTAAATTTTAATTTTTTTCTAACTGTTTACCTTTACTTAATCACTACGACCAATAATTAACAGGCTGAAGAAATAAATATATATTTCATTAGCCTTCTCTCACCACAAAAATGTTTTAAAACAACCCTTAAAATACCAGTTATGAGTATGCGCCAATTAAAGATCACAAAATCTATTACAAACCGTGAATCTCCAAGTCTTGAAAAATATTTGCAGGAGATAGGTAAAGTTGAATTAATCAGCGGTGAAGAAGAAGTTAATCTTGCCGTACGCATCCGCCAGGGTGATCAGCGTGCATTAGATAAATTAACAGAAGCTAATTTAAGATTCGTAATATCAGTTGCCAAACAATACCAGAATCAGGGACTTGCCCTTCCAGATTTAATTAATGAGGGAAATGTAGGTCTTATTAAAGCAGCACAACGTTTTGATGAAACCCGTGGTTTCAAATTTATATCATACGCTGTATGGTGGATCCGTCAAAGCATCTTACAAGCTTTGGCAGAACAATCCCGTATTGTTCGTTTGCCTCTAAATAAAGTAGGTTTAACCAACCGCATTCAAAAAGCTTATTCACAACTTCAGCAGGAATTTGAAAGAGACCCTTCTCCTGAGGAAATGGCCGAGTTGTTAGGATTAACTACTGAAGAAATTGTAGCCGGCTTAGACATAGCAGGGCAGCATATCAGCATGGACACACCAATATCTGAAGGTGAAGAAAATACATTGATTGACATAATGGAAAATCCCAATGCTGAAAAAGCAGAGAAAAAATTGGAACATGATGAATCTTTAAAGCTGGAAATCGACAGGTCATTAACCGTTTTAAATGAACGCCAGAAAGAAGTAATTTGCTATTTCTTTGGTATCGGGATTGATCATGCTATGAGCCTTGAAGATATTGGAGACAGGCTTCATCTAACCCGCGAAAGAGTGCGCCAGATTAAAGAAAAAGCAATGACCAAACTAAGAACCAAATCAAGATGCCGGGTGCTGTGCAGCTATTTGGGCAATTGATAATTGTTAATTGTTAAGTAATCAATCATGAATCTTTTGAATTTTGAATTTAATTTTTTAACTATCGGTATTCAATAATCAACCTTAATACTGTTACCTTTCTATTCTTATGCTTACTGAATATTGAACATTGAAACCTCTTAATTAAATACTGTTATTAAATTATGGGCCATATCCATTCACCGTTAAACCTTATCTTCTTTCATTAATATGGGCATTAACCTTAAATCTGTTGCCGTTGAATGATCTTCAACGGCATCAGATTTATAATTAACTATTAATAATAAATAATTGATTCAAAGGAATACAGGATTTCACTTCCTTCACCTAATGAAATGGAAACATCATATATATTAAGCTCTCGCACCATGTAGCACCGCAAATCCTATCAGCATAATCGTTTGTTGGTGGATTTAAATACTGCTGGGATTAAACCGGTATTATGACTATAAACGGAATAAAATTTGTTTACACTGGTATGAGTTACCGATTTTAAATAATAAATACAATTTTATTAATTACATAAAGCCTATTTAATAATCCTTGGTGATAACCTCATCTATTTTCCATCATTATCTGCTGCATAATTATTATTATTCTTTCATTCGTCTTTTCATCTTTTACCGCAATACGTAGTACTCCATTTCCTAATGTAGTTCCCATAGTGCTTACATCTCTTATGTAAAGGTTGTGTGCTTTACAGTCTTCGATAAAATCAGGTGAAGAAATGCCTGCTGGCAGATAGAATAACAGGAAGTTAGCTACTCCTGCAATTACTTCTTTCATACCAATTCTAATTAAATCAAATCGCATTTTTCCCGAAGCAATTGTGTTTCATGGTATTTTATGTTATAATAACCTTCATCCTGTAAAGCATTAATGGCAGCTAACTGGCTTGGCAAGCTTAAAGCCCAGGATGGCGTGAGCGATTTTAATGTTTCAATCAAATGAGGAGCACAACATAAATAACCTATTCTTGCTCCACTCAATGCATATACTTTGCTCATGGATTTGCAGATAATTACATTTTCTGTACGGGTGGCAAGCTACTCTAATGAATATAAAAGCCTGATAGCACCCCGAAACAGCTCCACTTTCTTATCTCTTTCGAATTGCTTGAGAATACGGGAAATGACTACTCTTGTAGTGCCCAGTTCATTGGCTAAATTTTGATGCGACAGGTTGATCATCTTATTTTCTTCTATCCGGCTTTTTCGCTTCAGGTACTCCATTACTCGAACATTGATATGTTCAAATACCAATGAAAAATAAAGATATGGTCACTGTCAAAATGCTTTCCATTATTTATAATACCGGCAAAGTCTTTTGCTTGTGTTCCTGATCATACTAAAAACAATAATATTATTATTTAAAAATCATTAATCATTATTAAGGGCGTTATCACGGTAGTAACTCAATTGTAATCTCTCTACTTTGAGTTCATGTTAGTAAAAACTTATGGCAGTGCGGTATATGGCGTTGAAGCCATAACTATCACCGTCGAAGTAAATGTACTGAAGGGTACTAAGACTTTTATTGTTGGTCTTCCCGATGGTGCAGTGAAGGAAAGCATTCAGCGTGTGGAAAGCACCATTAAGTCCAACGGCTATTATATGCCCCGGACTAAATTAATTATCAGCCTCGCTCCGGCGGATATTAAAAAAAGCGGTTCTGCATTTGATCTTGCCATTGCAATGGGTACGCTTGCCGCAAGTGATCAATTGCAAAATCCTAAAAAGCTTACAGATTATATTATAATGGGTGAACTGAATCTTGATGGTTCTGTTCATTCTATTAAAGGTGCCTTGCCTATTGCTATTCAGGCCAGGAAAGAAGGATTTAAGGGATTGATTGTTCCCAAACAAAATGCCCGTGAAGCTGCAATGGTTAATCAGTTGAATGTTTATGGCGTAAGCCACATCAGAGAAGTGATTAATTTTTTTAAGGATGAGGCTTCCTTACAACCGGTTGTTGTAGATACAAGGGAAGAATTTTATAACGGCCAGTACGAATTTGAATTTGACTTTAATGATGTTAAAGGCCAGGAGAACATTAAACGGGCTTTAGAAATTGCCGCAGCTGGTGGACATAATGCTATCCTGATTGGCCCACCGGGAGCCGGCAAAACAATGTTAGCCAAGCGCCTTCCTACCATTCTTCCTCCGCTTAGTTTGCAGGAAGCACTGGAAACCACAAAAATTCACAGTGTCGCAGGTAAATTACCTGAAAATGCAACGTTAATCTCCAAAAGGCCTTTCCGGTCGCCGCATCATACTATTTCAGATGTTGCTCTTGTTGGGGGCGGTGGCATTCCCCAGCCAGGTGAGATTTCCCTTGCTCATAATGGTGTGTTGTTCTTGGATGAACTGCCTGAATTTAAAAGAACTGTTCTGGAAGTGATGCGCCAGCCAATGGAAGAAAGAAGGGTTACTATCAGCCGGGCAAAAGTATCACTTGATTTCCCGGCAAGCTTCATGCTTATCGCATCAATGAATCCTTGTCCCTGTGGATTTTATAATCATCCTGAAAGAGAATGTAGTTGTGCACCCGGCACGGTTCAAAAATACCTGAATAAAGTCTCCGGGCCGCTTCTTGACCGCATAGACCTGCATGTTGAAGTGACCCCTGTAGCATTCAGTCAGCTTTCTTCTATTCAAAAAGAAGAAAACTCGGCATCAATACGGGAAAGGGTAATCAAGGCCAGAGAAATTCAGTCCGCCCGTTTTTCAAACCATTCCGGTACTTATGCCAATGCGCAAATGAGTAGCAAACTGCTTAAAGAGATTTGCATTATTAACCAGGTAGGACAAAACTTACTTAAAACTGCTATGGAAAAATTAAACTTGTCTGCCAGGGCTTATGATAGAATATTAAAAGTTAGCCGTACGATAGCAGACCTTTCAGAAAGTGCCGATATCAAAGCAGAGCATTTGGCTGAAGCCATCCAATATAGAAGCCTCGACAGAGCTGGATGGGCAGGATAATTAAAATTTTATAATTATCACTCCTGATTTATAAGATTACCATATCTGTATTAATGAGAGAGGCTGGTCTGTTATATTTAATATTACACCAGATTGCTGGAACAGTAATTGAAAAGTTTAAAACACAATAAATTTTGAATGAAATCATATACATGCAGCAATTGTAAGGCACTTCTCTATTTTGAAAACAATATGTGCCTTAACTGCCAGCACCTGGTAGGGTTTAGTGCTGAAAAATTGTCGTTAATAACTCTTGAAATTAATGAACAAAAACAACTGGTTGATATTTTCTAAAAAAATAAGTGCTTACCGGTCAGGGCTGTAGAATTCTAATTAAAAAAAAAGTAGTAAGCAATTAGTGATGTGTATAACTTTGTAATTCACTACAACACAAAGTTTTATCAAAATGCCTACTAC
>JAABUN010000787.1_pt1 | contig 78499 bp, 75 predicted proteins | sample 5559311 | NCBI WGS metagenome assembly JAABUN01 (sample SAMN10711877, study PRJNA513370) | rock metagenome | isolation source: Antarctica rocks | place: Antarctica: Victoria Land, Siegfried Peak sud | reverse complement strand
CCATTCTCAACCGGTACGCCCAGCAGGTCTGCAGTGGTGAGAGTCAACGTGATCAAGCCTGTTCTCGCCCTGTGCGGGAGGGAGGAAGTGCTCCCCGAGGTGTCTCACGTCAGCCTGACGCACAGGGTCGCCGTAGGACGCAGCTCGGTCGAGGAGGGCTTTCAACGGCACGGAATCGCTGGCCGACTCGCCGATGACATCGCACACGGTGGCGGTGCGGCCTCGAAGCCGAGGGTGACGTTCTCCGTCTTGAACTCGAACGCCACGCGCCCCGAGTCCCGGCCTGATGCCTCGTTGAGCAGCAGGCGCCGGAACTGCGCCGTGGACTCCGTCCAGAACGACTCGGCAATGCTCACCGCCGGACGGTATCCGCGGCACCTACCTCCCGGTGCTTTCCTCGCAATCTGGCCAGCAACGCGTCTCGCTGCTCAGGGACAACGGCCCATTCCACTTCGGCGGTGGGCGTCCGGAGCCGCACGATCCGTGCAGTGTTGCTAACGGCCCATGACTCCTTCAGCCCAGCGGTGCGCTCTTGAGCGCGGCTCGCCTCTTCGACTTCAATGCGAAGCCACGGCTGTCCCGGTCGAGCGAAACGCACGCCGCCACCGATGCCGGGGCGGAACTCCACCACGCCGGACAGAACACGAGCTCCACCGTGCCGCCAGCCGCTGGTCAAGCCCGCCTGGGCGCCGTGAGCGACCCTAAACCCGCACTCCGTCTCGTCGCTTCCCTCGAGTCGTCGCAAGCGGTGGTCGATCAATGACTGGGGGTCGTAGAGGTAGCGGAGCCATCGCAACGACCGAAGGCGACGGCCTAGGGGAAAGCTCTCTTCGGACGTTGTGAGCGGCACCTATTCACGTGCCCTTCTGGCCATCCGCCTCGACAAAATCTCGGTCAGGTACCAGGCCCCGGAGCCCAGCCAGGCCACGCCCACGACGTACCGCAGAGCCGTCCAGGCGGCCCCCAGGTCGACGACGGTCGCCAAGAAGTTGAGCAACACCAGTAGCCCGAGGGTCAATCCGAAGGCCGCCTCCGCTGTGGAGACGACGCGGGCACGTTCCTCTGCTTGCCGCCTTGTCCGTTCCTGCGCATAGCTGTCGCGGTAGATGCGCCAGAAGCGCCTCAGTGCAGGTGCCGCCATGGGCGGAGGCTATCGCCGGTCCGCCCCTGCGGACATCTACCTGAGGCCAGCACCCAACGCGCAGCAGCGTCGCGGCCATCTCCACGCAGGAGAGAACACAGACCGCACCTCGGGTCTCGACGGACGAACCAACCGATCCCGAACACCGGGCGCAGGGAAGAGAGGACCGGCCACTCCGCTTGAACGACAGGTGCCCAGTGCCCTGCCCGACGGAGAGCCGGTGCCGTCGTCCGGTGCCCTGCCCGGCGGCGCACTCCACGGACTCGGCAGCAGGCCGTTCGGGATCTACGTGCACGTCCCGTTCTGCGCTTCGCGCTGCGGCTACTGCGACTTCAACACCTACCTCGGGTCCGAGCTCGGTGGCGGTGCGCTGCAGACGTCGTACGCCGACGCGGCCGTCCAGGAGCTCCGCCTGGCCCGGCGGGTCCTCGGCCAGGGTGCACCGGCGGTCGACACGGTCTTCGTCGGCGGCGGTACGCCGACGCTGCTTCCCGCGCACGACCTGGTCCGGGTGCTGACGGCCGTGCGGGACGAGTTCGGTCTGGCGCCGGACGCAGAGGTCACCACCGAGGCCAACCCCGACTCGGTCGACGAGCGCTACCTCGCCGAGCTGCGGGCAGGCGGCTTCACCCGCGTGTCCTTCGGCATGCAGTCTGCCGTCTCGTCGGTGCTCGCCGTCCTCGACCGCACGCACACCCCGGGTCGCCCGGCCGAGGTCGCGAAGGCGGCCTACTGCGCCGGTTTCGAGCAGGTCAGTCTGGACCTCATCTACGGCACGCCTGGTGAGAGCGACCACGACTGGGCGGCCTCCCTCGACGCGGTCCGCTCCGTCGGGCCGACACACGTGTCGGCGTACGCCCTGATCGTCGAGGACGGCACCCGGCTCGGTCGGCAGGTCGCTCGCGGGCTGCTCCCCGCGCCGGATGACGACGTCCTGGCCGATCGCTACCTCATGGCCGACGAGGCCCTGCAGGACCTGGGTTGGTACGAGGTCAGCAACTGGGGCGAGCCGTGCCGGCACAACCTCGGCTACTGGCTCGGCGGTGACTGGTGGGGCGTCGGACCGGGGGCGCACAGCCACGTGGGCGGTGTCCGCTGGTGGAACGCCAAGCACCCGCAGGCCTACGCGGACCGCCTCGCGGCCGGGGTCTCGCCCGGGGCGGGACGCGAGAGGCTCAGCGACGAGGACCGCCGGGTCGAGCGGGTGATGCTCGAGGTGCGCCTGCGCGAAGGCCTGCCGCTCGAGGTGCTGCGCCCCGCCGGGCTCGTCGCAGCGAGCCACCACCTCGCCGCCGGCCTGCTCGACCCGGACGCCCACGCGGCCGGTCGTGCGGTGGTCACCCTGCGGGGGCGGCTGCTCGCAGATGCGGTGATCCGAGACCTGGTCGATTGACTTCTCGGGGGAGATATGCCCCCTTACGCCAGGGCCGTCCCTTGTCGTAGGTTCCGCCGCAGCAGTCCGGACGGGCCCGACCGGGCGCGGGGGGCTGCCTCGAGAGGAGCAGCGCATGAGGACAACGACAACCAGGCGCCGTGCCGTCGCCCTGACCGGGCTGGCCGCGGCGGGCGGGCTCACGATGAGCCTTTTGGTCGCACCACCGGCACTGGCGCACCCAGAGGCCTGCCAGGACAAGGCAGGAGAGGACGTCGACCAGTCCGAGTGCCTCACCGAGGAGCAGATCGCCGAGTTCGACGACTCGGGTGCACCGCTGCCGACGCCCGGCACGGTCGCCAGCTCGCCGAACCTGCGCCTGCTGAGCAATACCCCCAAGACCGGGATCGCCGCAGGGGACACAGCCTTCAACAGCGACCTCGCCTTCGTCGACGGCTACGCCGTGCAGGGCAACTACAACGGCTTCTCCATCTGGGACGTCCGCAAGGGGGGCGCTCCGAAACTCGTGAGTCAGGCCGCCTGCCTCGGTGCGCAGAACGACGTCTCGGCCTACGGGGACATCGTCATCACCTCGACCGACTCGCGTCGGGCCAGCGCCGCGTGCGATGCGCCTGCGACGACGAACACCCAGGACTACTGGGAGGGCATCCGCGTCTGGGACATCAGCGACAAGACCGCCCCGAAGCTGCTCACCAGCGTCTCCACAGACTGCGGGTCGCACACCAACACCCTGGTGCCCGACCCGGCGAACAAGCGGATGCTCGTCTACGCGTCTTCGTACTCCCCGAGCGATGCGCTCGCGAACTGCAAGACCCCCCACGACAAGATCAGCGTCGTGGCGGTGCCCGACGCCGCCCCGCAGACGGCCTCGGTCGTCGCTGAGCCGGTGCTGTTCCCGGACGGCGGGTTCCCCGGAGGCAAGGCGGCGCCGACTCCGGCCTTCCCAAATGGCCGGACGCTCAGCGCCACCAGCGGTTGCCACGACATCACGGCCTTCCCGGCCAAGGGGATCGCCGCTGGCGCGTGCATGGGCCAGGGCGTGCTGATCGACATCAGCAAGCCGCTCGAGCCGAAGGTCACCTCCTCGGTCACCGACCCCAACTTCACCTTCTGGCACTCGGCGACCTTCGACAACGACGCCAGCAAGGTCGTCTTCACCGACGAGCTCGGCGGCGGCGGATCGCCCACCTGCAACCCCACGGTCGGCGACAAGCTCGGCGCGAACGCCGTCTACGACATCGTCGGCGGACAGCTGCAGAAGCGGTCCTACTACAAGATCCCGCGCACGCAGACCAACGAGGAGAACTGCGTCGCCCACAATGGCTCGCTCATCCCGAACAACCAGGGACGCGACATCATGGTCCAGTCCTGGTACCAGGGCGGCATCTCCGTGTGGGACTTCACCGACTCGGCCAACCCGCGTGAGCTCGCGTGGTTCGACCGGGGCCCGATCAGCCCCGACAAGACGCCGAAGCCCATCCTCGGCGGCTCGTGGTCGGCCTACTTCTACGACGGCCTGATCTACAGCAGCGACATCCAGCAGGGCTTCGACGTCCTGAAGCTCAACGACTCGGCCATCGCCGGGTCGAAGTCTGACAAGACCCGCACGCTCAACCCGCAGTCGCAGACGGCCTACACCGTGGGCGCCAGCGGCCGCTCCCGCTAACCCGCTTCGCGCGTCGGGCCCGTCTCCAGCAGGAGGTGGGCCCGGCGTGTGTTCGGCGGTGCTAGCTGACGAACCGGATGGTCATCGGGTAGCGGTAGGGCTCGCGCTTGCCCGCCGCCACGGCGGCGATGACGCCCATGACCATGCCGAAGATGAACACGGCGAAGAGCATGAAGATCCCGATGATCACCAAGGTGAGGATCGCCGAGACGAACATGGCGATCATCAGCGTGATGTGGAAGTTCAGCGCCTCTGCCGCGTGGTGACGGGTGAAGGGCGACTGGTCCTTGTAGACCAGGTAGGCGACCAGGGGCCCGATCAACCCCAGGACGAAGATCGACAGGTGGCTCAGCACCGCCACGGTGGTGTCCTCGGGACGGCCCTGCGGCCCGTAGCCCATCGGCATCCCGTAGCCGGGCTGCTGCCCGTACTGGGGTGCCTGCCCGTACGGGGGTGCCTGCCCGTACTGAGGCGCCTGCCCGTACGGGGGTGCCTCGCCGTACTGGGGCTGCTGCCCGTGCTGGGGCGGCTGCCCGTACGTCGGCTGGTCCGCTGTCGGCGGTGTGGTCTCGGCAGGCAGGGACGGCGACTGGCCGTCTCCGGGAGGTGGTTCAGGAGGCGACTGGCTCATGAGCGTCACCCTAGGGCTCGCGAAGCCTTCGCGTGGGCTGGTGGCGGACGCCACACGGACGAGTGGACCGCCAGTCAGGCTCGGGCGCGTAGTCTGTGATCACTGAAGACGTTCTGGTCACCACGATCCGACCGTCACTTCGCGGGCAAGCCGCCCGCTGGTCGCTCGTGCGTGCGCCCGCTCCCCGTCCGTCGGGATCGGTCCCGCGTGCATCCTCCGCGGCCCGCCGACACACAGTTCCGGAGTTGTCCTTCTTCATGCCAGGCCGTCCCGTGCCCACCCGTTCCTCCTCCGCCCCCCGTCGCAGTCCCGGCTACCGCGGTCAGACGCGTCGCCCCTCGTCGGGGTCCTCCCGCCCGTCGTCGCCGCCTGTGCGCTCCGACCTCGAGCTGGCCCTCGACGCGGCCGCGGACGCCGCGGCCGCCGAGACCGACGCGCCGAACGCGACGTTCCAGTCGCTCGGCCTGCCGGACAAGCTGGTCAGCGCTCTCGCCCGCCGCGACCTCCATGCTCCCTTCGCCATCCAGACCCGCTCCATCCCCGACGCACTGGCTGGCCGCGACGTCCTCGGCCGGGGCGCCACCGGCTCGGGCAAGACGCTCGCCTTCGGCCTGCCCGTGCTGACCCGCCTGGTCGGCGGCGAGCGCCTGCGCGGCATGCCGCGCGGCCTGGTCCTCGTCCCGACCCGCGAGCTCGCGCAGCAGGTGCACGACGCCATCGCTCCCCTCGCGCAGGCGCTCGACCTCAAGGTCAGCGCCGTCTACGGCGGCGCTTCGATGGGTCGCCAGATCGACCAGCTCCGCCGCGGCATCGACATCGTCGTCGCCACACCGGGCCGGCTGCAGGACCTCATCGAGCAGCGCGAGTGCTCGCTCGAGCGGGTGCAGGTCACCGTGCTCGACGAGGCCGACCACATGGCTGACCTCGGGTTCATGCCCGCGGTCACGGCGCTGCTCGACCTCACTTCGCCCGACGCCCAGCGGCTGCTGTTCTCGGCGACGCTGGACCGGGGCGTCGACAAGCTGGTCCGGCAGTACCTCAAGGACCCGGCGATCCACGCCGTCGCGAGCGCCGAGTCGACCGTCACGACGATGGACCACCGCGTCTACGCCGTGCAGCACTCGGCCAAGGTCGACATCGCGGCAGAGATCGCGGCCCGGCCCGGGCGCACGCTGTTCTTCGTCCGCACCAAGCACGGCGCAGACCGCCTCGCTCTGCAGTTGCGCAAGGTCGGGGTCGAGGCCGGTGCGATCCACGGCAACCTGACCCAGCACGCGCGCAAGCGGGCCCTGGACAACTTCACCACCGGTCACGCCCGCGTGCTCGTCGCGACCGACGTCGCGGCCCGAGGCATCCACGTCGACGACGTGGACCTCGTCGTGCACTACGACCCGCCGGCCGACCACAAGGACTACCTGCACCGCTCCGGCCGTACGGCTCGCGCCGGCGCCAGCGGCACGGTGCTCTCGTTCATCACCAGCGACCAGGTGCGTGAGCACCAGCGCATGCGGGAGCGGGCCGGCGTCGACGCCAGTGCTGTCACCGTCGTGACGGGCCACCCGGCCGTGCGCGAGCTGGCCGAGTCCGGTGAGCCGATCGTCGTCGCGCCTCGCGCGCCGTACGTCCCGCGTCCCCAGGGGGACCGTCGCCCGAGCCGCCGTCCCACATCGGGCAGGGGTCCGACCAGCGGTTCCTCGACCTACGCCGGACGCAACCCGCGACCGACGCACAGCGCCTAGCCAGGGCCGTTCCCCCTGCCAGGCCGCCCCGTCAAGCAGGGCTGTCAGGCCGGGACGCTGATCCCGACGCCGCCGCGCGTCTGGCCGCCGTAGCGCGCCTTCTCCTTCTCGAGGTCGAGCGGGAGGATGCGCGCGCCTGCCTCGACCGCCTGCTCGTCGAGCTGATCGGCCGGGACGATCCACACGACCTCGAACTCCAGGCCGTCCGGGTCTTTCGCGTAGAGGCTCTTGGTGGTGCCGTGGTCGGACGCACCGACGAGCGCGTCGGCGGCTGCGAGCCGCTGGGCGTGCTCCTCGAGCTCGTCGAGGGTGTCCAGCTCCCACGCGAGGTGGTACATGCCGACGGTGCTGCGGCCGGCCGCTGACTCGGTCGCGGCGGCACCGACCGCGAACAGCCCCAGGTCGTGGTCGTTGGTCGAGTCCGGCGCCTGGAGGAACGCAGCGCGTTCGCCCATGGCCGTCTTGACCCGGAAGCCGAGCACGTCGCAGTAGAAGGCGGTGCTCCGCGAGACGTCTCGCACGTAGAGGACGGCGTGGTTGAGGCGGGAGATCCCCATGTTCGGCTCCTAGGTCGCGGTAGCAGTCTCAAGGGCGTTGACACGTCAACCATTCCCGGCCCGGGCCTACCAGTTCTCGATCGACCCCTGGTAGATCTGCTCGAGGTCCTCGTCCGTGACCGGTCGCGGCGCCGTGGCCAGGAGCCGCTGCTGCTTCAGGGTCCCGGCAACCAGATCGCCCACGTCGCCCTCGTCGTACCCGACACCACCGATGCCGTTGGGGATGCCGATGTCCCTCATCAGCGCGACCACGGCGCGGGGGAGCTGCTCGCGCGGGTCGTCCGCCCGGTCGAGGTCGGGGGCGAGCAGCGAAGCGGCACGCAGGTGCCGCTCGGGGGCCGCCTCGAAGGTGAACCGGAACGCCCCCGGAGCCGTCAGGGACACCGCCATGCCGTGCGGCACCATCGGCTCGTCGGCCGGGTAGCCCTCGGGCCGGAAGTCCTTGACCCGCCCGGCGATCGGATAGGCGTTGGCGTGCGGGATGTGCACGCCTGCGTTGCCGAACCCCAGCCCCGCCATCGTCGCGGCGAGGGCCATCTGCCCGCGTGCGGAGCGGTCGTCGCCGTCGTGCACAGCCGCTCGGAACGACACCGCCAGCAGCTCGAGGGCGCGTTCGCACCACATGTCCGACACCGGGTTCGACCCGCAGTAGGGCACCCGCTGCTCCGGGCGCTTGCGGTCGTAGGAGGTGTAGTCCCGGGCGGTGTAGCTCTCGAGGGCGTGGCACAGGATGTCCATCCCGCTCGCTGCCGTGACCCCGGCGGGCTGGCTCCAGGTCAGCGTCGGGTCGACCACGGCCAAGGTCGGGCGGAGCCGGGCGTGGCTGATCCCGGTCTTTACCTTGAGCGACAGCACGTCCAGCACGCAGATCGTCGTGCTCTCGGCGCCAGTCCCGGTCGTGGTCGGCACGGCGACCAGCGGCTTGAGCGGCACGCTCGGCGCCCGGCCCGCGCCGACCGGGACGTTCAGGTAGTCCGACAGCTCACCCGGGTTCGTCGTGAGCAGGTTGACCGCCTTGGCCGTGTCGATGCTCGAACCGCCGCCGACGGCCACGAAGGCGTCGCACGGGCCGGTCTGGCGCGCGTGCGCGACGGCCGCGTCGATGCTGACGTCGGTCGGCTCGACGTGCACGCCGTCGAAGACCTCGGCCACGACGCCGTACTCAGCCATCTGGTCGGCGATCCGCTGCGGCGCTCCGGTCGCAGCCACCCCCGGGTCGGTGACGACGAGGACGCGGCGCGCGCCGTACTGCACGAGGTCGTAACCGATCTCGTCCGCCGCACCCTCACCGAACTTCAGCTGGGGGGCGCCGTAGGTGAAGACGGTCTCGCCGCCGGTGGCGTAGGTCGCGCTCATGGGACCTCCAGGTCACGGGGGATGCAGCCGCACCAGTGTCGACCAGGTCAGGCCGGAGGCTCGACAGCCACCACCTGCGAGCAGTCCGCAGACAGCCGAGCTGCCTCGAGCACTCGGAGCACGGTGACGGCGTCGTGCGGGTCGACGGGCAGCGGTCCGCCGTCGAGGACGGCCCCGGCGAACCGCCGGTAGAAGGCGGCCCAGTCCCCGGAGCGGCTCTCGACCGGCTCGGCCCCCCGTCGGTCGTGGAGCCACCCGTCGGGCTCGCGCGGCACGGCGATCCCGTCGTGCTGCGCCGCCTCCTGACCGTCGAGGTCGTGCTTGACCCAACCGGCATCGCTGCCCTGCAGGACGAGCCGAGGCCCGGTCCAGGGCGCGGCCGCCGAGCACCACAGCAGCGAGGACGCACCGCTGTCGTGGGTCAGCGCGAGCAGGCAGTCGTCGTCCACCACCGCGCCCGCGCGCCGCCGCTCGATCTCGGCGTAGACGGACCGCACCGGGCCGAGCAGGTGAAGGGCCTGGTCCACCAGATGGGTGCCGAGGTCGAGCAGGACCCCTCCACCGCCCGGGCGCTCACGCCAGCGGTCGACCACCTCAGGGCGGAACCGGGTGAACCGCGACTCCATGCGGTGGACCGCTCCGAGCCGACCGGAGGCGAGCAGGTCGTGCGCGGTCAGCGTGTCGCTGTCCCAGCGCCGGTTGTGGAACGGGCTGAGCGGGACGCCGAGTGACTGAGCGCGCGCGACCAGCCCAGCCGCGTCCGAACAGGTCAGGGCCAGCGGCTTGTCGACGACCACCGCCTTGCTGAGCTCGAGGGCCCGCGTCGCGAGGGCGACATGGGCCTCGTTCGACGTCGCCACGACCACAGCGTCGAACTCTTCGGCTCGCGACCAGAGCTCGTCGGCCGAGCGGATCAGTGCTGCCTCCGGAACGTCCCTCGCGGCCTCGGACCGGCGTACGGGGTCGCTCGTCACGACGTGCGTCAGCCGGATCGCGTCGACGGACGTCAGCAGCGGCCGGTGGATCACCCGTCCGGCCAGCCCGTACCCGATCAGCGCCGTGCGCACGTGACCCATCCCGGAAGCCGACGATCCTCAGCCGGACAGCTGGCGACGGGCCTCGTCCAGCACCCGCGCGGTCGCGACCGTCTCGGACAGCGGCATGACATCGCTCTCGGTGCGACCCTCCGCTAGGCAGCGCGCCACCTCCTCCAGTTCGCCGACGAACCCGGCGTTGCGGTCGGCGATCTCGCGCTCTACCGGGGGCTCGTCGTCGACCTGCACGACGAGCCGGGTCGGGGCGTGGAAGGACGGGGACAGCTCGGCCCAGCCGCGGTCTCCTACGACGACGGCGTTCCCGGGCAGGCGGCTCACGAGTGACTGGCTGAGCAGCGCCCGCGCGCCGCTGTCGAAGCAGAGCGTCACGGTGGACTCCCGGTCGACTCCGGAGGGCGTCAGCGATCCTGTCGTCTCGACCTGGGTCGGTGACCCCAGCAGCAGGCGGGCGAGGCCGACGGTGTAGACGCCCAGGTCGAGCAGCGCTCCGCCACCGAGCGCCGGGTCCCACAGACGGGCGGTCGGGTCGTACGGGGCAGCGAAGCCGAAGCTGGCGTGCAGCGCCCTGGGCGCACCGAGCCCGCCGGCGCGCACGAGGGACTGCAGGTGCTGGACGAGTGGGTTGAAGCGCATCCACATCGCCTCCATGAGGAACGCCCCGGAGCCCCTGGCGACGGACACGAGGCGCTCGGTCTCGACGAGCGAGTGGGTCAGCGGCTTCTCGCAGAGCACCGCCTTCCCTGCGAGCAGGGCTGCCTCGACCACTGCGGCGTGCTGCGCGTGGGGGGTGGCGACGTAGACCGCGTCCACCGAGGCGTCTGCGACGAGTGCCTCGTAGGAGGCGTGGGACCGGGGGGCGCCCAGAGCAGCAGCCAGCTCCGCTGCGCGCCGGCCGTCCCGGGACCCGACGGCTGCGACGTCCATCTCAGGGTGGGCGGCGATCACCCGGCCCACGTCACGAGCGATGCGCCCGGTCGCGACGACGCCCCAGGCCAGCGTCACGACGCTGCCACGACGAGGTCGCGCACTCGCGCGTACGCCGTGCGCACACGCTCCCCGTCGGCCGGCGAGACCGGCTGCTCGACCATCGCCGGCAGGTCCCACACCGGGGGGTCACCTGCCCGCAGGCACCCGGCGGCTTGGCGGGCGGCTCCGCGAGCGACGTACTCGGCGGCCGCCGGCACGACCACCGGGATGCCCAGCAGGGACGGCAGGACCGCCCGCACTGCGGCCGACTGCGCCGCCCCGCCGATCAGCAGGACCCGCCGTGCCACGACGCCCTGGCTGGTCAACGCATCGACGGCGTCGGCCAGCCCGCAGAGCATCCCTTCGACCGCGGCCCTCGCCAGGTTGGCCGGGGTCATGCTGTGGCGGGTCATGCCGTGCAGGCTGCCGGTTGCGCCGGGCAGGTTCGGCGTCCGCTCGCCGTCGAGGTAGGGGATCAGCACCAGCCCGCCGGCACCGGCGCGAGCCTGGAGGGCGAGGGCGTCGAGGCCGGCGAGGTCCGTGCCGAGCATCTGCGCGGCGGCCCCGAGGACCCGCGCCGCGTTGATCGTCGCGACCAGCGGGAGGAAGCCGCCGCTGGCGTCCGCGAAGCCGGCCACCGTCCCCGACGGGTCCGCCACCGGGGCGGGGTGCACGGCGAAGGCCGTGCCGCTCGTGCCGAGCGAGACGACGACATCACCGGCGACGGCTCCGAGGCCCAGGGCGGCGCCCATGTTGTCGCCCGTGCCGGGTCCGACGAGCAGTCCCGAGGACGTACGACCCGCCTCGTCGTGCGGTCCCAGCACCGACGGCACCTCGAGGGGCCGGCCGAACGCGCGTTCCAGCAGGTCCGGCCGGTAGTCCCCGGTGGTGGGGGACCAGTAGCCGGTCCCGGAGGCGTCACCCCGGTCTGTGGTGAGCGGGCTGCTCGGGTCCACCAGGCGCGAGGTCAGCCAGTCGTGGGGGAGCAGCACCGAGGCGGCTCGGGCGGCGAGGTCGGGCTCGGACTCGGCGGTCCAGCGGAGCTTGGTGATGGTGAAGCTCGCGACCGGGACCGAGCCGACGGCAGAGGCCCATGCGCCTGGTCCGCCGAGCTCGGTGACCAGGTCGTTCCCCGCCGCCGCAGAGCGCAGGTCGTTCCAGAGCAGGGCCGGTCGTACGACCTGACGGGCCTCGTCGAGCAGCACCATCCCGTGCTGCTGGCCGCTCACCGAGATGGCGGCCACCCCGTCGAGCAGACCTCCGGAGCAGGCCGATCGGAGCGCGTCCTCCCAGGCCCGGGGATGGACCTCCGTCCCCTCCGGGTGGGCTGCCCGCCCGTGCCTGACCACGTCCCCGGTGCGGGCGTCGCAGACGACGACCTTGGTCGCCTGGGTGGACGAGTCGACGCCGGCGACGAGGGTCACGCGCCCTGCTCCAGCGGAGCAGGGAGTCGACCGATGGCGCCGAGCGGGTCCTGGAGCAGGCGTACGAAGCCCAGCTCGGCCGCGCCGACCGCGACGGAGTCGTCGCCGAGGCCGGCGACGGCGAGCTGCACCTGCTCGCCCGGAGCGACCAGGGCCGCCGCGAGGGCTTCGCGCACGATCGGCTCGGTGGCGGCGTACACGTGACGGACGGGGCCGCCGAACACGATGAGCTGCGGGTTGAAGATGTTGACCAGGTTGGCCACCCCGCTCCCGAGCGCCCGTCCGATGCGACGCACGCCCGCCTGGGCCCAGCGCTCACCGGCGGCGTAGGCCTCAAGGACCTCCAGGGGTGACATCCCGTCGGGTGCCCCGGTCGCAGACAGGACGGCCGCGTCGTTGATCTGCGTCTCCCAGCAGCCGCGTCGCCCGCAGCGGCAGGACAGGCCCTTCGGGTCGACCACCATGTGGCCGATCTCGCCGGCGTAGCCTCCGGCTCCCCGGACCGGGTGCCCGGACAGGATCACGCCTCCGCCGATGCCGACCTCACCGGCGATGTAGACGACCTCGGTCAGCCCCCGGGCGACGCCCCTGAGGTGCTCGGCCCGGGCGCCGAGGTCACCGTCGTTCCCCACGTCGATGGGCAGGTCGGTGGCGAGTCGTCGGGCCAGCAGGGGCACCAGCGGCACGTCGACCCACCCCAGGTTCGGGGCGAAGCGCACGACCCCGTCATCTGTGCTGACGGCGCCACAGACGCCGACCCCGATGCCGACGCACACACCCCCGGGCGGAGCGTCTGCCAGCAGTGATCGCACCAGGCGGGTGGCCCGGGTGAGCGAGCTGCGCACGGCGTAGTCACCGCGCTGCTCGACGTTGCGCCGGCCGAGCACCACCCCCCCGAGACCCAGACGGAGCGCCGTCATGTGGGCGACGCCGATGTCGAGGGCGACCACGTAGACGCCGTCCGACTCCGGTTCGACCATGATCGAGGGCCGCCCCGCGCGCCCGTGCCCGACCGGAGCCGACTCACGGACCAGCCCGGCCTCGGCGAGGTCGGCCGTCAGGGCTCCGACCGTGCTGCGGTTGAGCCCGGTCAGTGCCGTCAGGTCAGCCCTCGAGGTGGCGCCGCGGTCGTGGACGAGCGCCAGCAGGGACCCGAGGTTGCGCCTTCGGACGTCGTCGACCGACGCAGGGCTCTGCGGCGGTCGGGGCTGCTCCACGTCCCCCGGCTAGACGCGGCCGGTGGAGGCGGCGCGCTTGCGCGACAGCGCGTCGACGCTCGCCGCCACGAGCAGGACGATCCCGGTCACCATGAACACCACGCTCGACGGCTGGTTCAGCAGGCCCATGCCGTTGATGATGACGGCGATCACGAGGCCGCCCAGCACCGCGTCGAGGATCTTGCCCTTGCCTCCGAACAGGCTGGTGCCACCGATGACCGCCGCGCCGACGGCGTAGAGCAACGTCTCGGCCCCTCCTGTCGTCGGCGAGATCGAGTTGTTGCGGCTGGCCAGCAGGAGGCCCGCGACCGCCGCGAGCGTGGAGGAGATCACGAAGCACGCGAGCTTGATCCGCGGGACGTTGATGCCGGCCCGGCGCGCTGCCTCGGCGTTGCCGCCCACGGCGTAGACGTGCCGACCGAACGACGTCCGCCCCAGGATGAAGTTCAGCGTCACGAGCAGCACCACGAGCAGCACCACGACCACCGGCAGGCCCTTGATGGAGGTGGCGGCCGGGTTCCGGCTGCGCTCAGCGCTCAGGTAGGCCGTCGCCGCGATCAGGAGCACGGCCAGCACAGCCACCTTGCTGAGCACGACTGCGAGGGCATCGGCGTGCAGCCCGTCGGTCCGGCGGGTCGCAGCCCGGCGGAGCGAGACGAGCGCGTAGACCCCGACGACGCCGCCGACCATCAGCCAGCCTAGCCAGACCGGGAGCGTGTCGTTGTTGAGCGCGAGGATCGCCTCGTCGCGGACCGGGATCGTGCCGCCCTCGCCGATGAGCTTGAGCAGGACGCCCTGCAAGCCCAGGAAGGCTGCGAGGGTCACGACGAACGAGGGGATGCCGAGCCGGGCGACCAGCACGCCGATGCACGCGCCGATCACGGCACCGGTGACGAGGCCACCGAGCACTGCCAGCGGCCAGGGATGACCTTGCCGGGTCAGGAAGATCGCCATGACGGCGCCGGCCGTACCGGCGGTGAAGCCGGCGGACAGGTCGATCTCGCCCAGCAGCAGGACGAAGATCAGACCCATCGCGATCACGATGACCGCGGCGCTCTGGTTGATCAGGTTCGCGAAGTTGAAGGCGTTCGTGAAGGTGGTGGGACGCAGAGCGGAGAAGACCGCGACGAGCACGAGTAGCCCGAGCACCGCCGGCAGTGAGCCGACGTCGCCGCCGCGCACGCGGTCCAGGTAGTCCGTGACCGTGCTCCGCAGGGACTGCGGGGGCGCGTCTCCCGCGCCGCTGGCCTGCCCGGCGGGGGCCGGGCCCGCCTGGGTCGTCGGGGTGGTCGTCATGAGACGGCCTGCGAACCGAGCGGTCCGGTCGGGTCAGCAGCGGGGACGGGGTCAGCGGCGAGGACGTCCGCCGCTCGCAACCCCAGCTCGCCTGACCGGCCCGAGGTGATGAGCTCGACCGTCTGGTTGCGCGTGACGTCCGCTGACCGCACCTGGGCGGCCATCCGGCCGAGGTAGAGCACCGCGACGGAGTCGGCCACCTGGAAGACGTCGTTGAGGTTGTGGCTGATCAGCACGACTCCGAGGCCCTTGTCGGCGAGCCGGCGGACGAGCTTCAGGACCTGCTCGGTCTGGGCGACGCCGAGCGCCGCCGTAGGCTCGTCGAGAACGACGACGCGGGAGTTCCATAGGACCGACCGGGCGATGGCGACGGTCTGGCGCTGGCCTCCGGACAGGCTGGCGACCTGCTGCCGGACCGACCTGACCGTGCGCACGGACAGGCCGGCCAGCGTCTCCTTGGCGCGGCGCTCCATCGTGGCCTCGTCCAGACGTCCGCCCTTGGTGACCTCACGGCCGAGGAACAGGTTGTGCACGATGTCGAGGTTGTCGCACAGCGCGAGGTCCTGGTAGACGACCTCGATCCCCAAGGCGTTCGCCTGCTTGGGGTTGGTCACGGTGACGGGGTTCCCGTCGAACACGTAGTTCCCGGAGTCGAAGGCGTGGATGCCGGCGATGCCCTTGATGAGCGTGCTCTTGCCGGCACCGTTGTCGCCCACGAGGGCAGTGACCTCACCGGGACGCACGTCTAGGTCGACGTCTTGCAGGACGTGCACCGCTCCGAAGCTCTTGTTCACCCCCCGGAGGCTGAGCACGACGTCGTCGGCGGTGGCAGGGCGGTCGGACGTCGCGCTCGGGTTCGTCATGGGCAACCTCGGGAGGGGTCGGTGACAGCTCGGTGGCGGCTCGGACTCGGCAGGCCCGGGGTCAGTGGGCTCAGCGCGTGCCGACCGGCCCCGCGCCTGTTCGCGCGGGGCCGGTCGGACGCCTACGCGATGCCGGCAGCCTTGCAGGCTGCGGCGTACTCCGCGGTGCAGATCTCGCTGGCCTTCACGTAGCCATCAGCGATGACGTCCTTGACGGACTCCTTGGTGATGGCGACCGGGGTCTCGAGGACAGACGGCACCTCCTTCTTGAGGACGGTGTCCATGACCTTGCCGGTGGCCAGCGACGACCCGCTGTCACCCTTGATCAGGGATGCGGCGAGCTTGGCCGCAGCGTCGGCCTCCTTCTTGATCGCCTTGTAGACGGTCATGCACTGGTCGCCGGCGACAACCGCCTGCAGACCCGCGACACTGGCGTCCTGACCGGTGACGGCCACCTTGCCGTTGAGCTTGTTGGCCTTGAGCCGGGCGATGATGCCGCCGGCCATCGTGTCGTTCGCCGACGCGACGCCGTCGATCGCACCCTTGTTCTGGGTGAAGAGCTGCTCGAAGGCCGTGCCCGCCTTGTTGGCGTCCCACTCACCGGTCTGGTCCCCGACGATCTTCACCTTGCCGGAGTCCACGGACGGCTTGAGCGCCTCGACGTAGCCCTGCTTGAACAGCGCCGCGTTGTTGTCGGTCGGGTCGCCGTTGATGTAGACGACGTTGTTGTTGGCCTTGCCGTTGGCGGCCAGGCACTTGTCCAGGCCCTTGCCGATGAGCCGGCCGACCTCGACGTTGTCGAACGAGACGTAGTACGAAGCGCCGCCGCCCAGCGTGAGCCGGTCGTAGTCGATGGTCTTGATGCCGGCGGACTGCGCCTTCTTCAAGCAGGCCGCCCCCGAGTCGGAGTCGAGGTTGACGATCAGCAGGACGTTCACGCCGGCGTTGATCATGCCGTCGCACAACGTGCCGAACTTCGACTCGTCACCATTGGCGTTCTGGATGTCAGCCGCGATGCCGGCCGTCTTGAAGGCGGCGGCTAGCGCGGGCCGGTCGTTGGCCTCCCACCTCGGGGACGTCGAAGCGTCCGGCAGGATGACACCGACCTTGCCGGCCGGCTTCGGGGCGCTGCTGGGGGCACTGCTGGCGGCGCCGCTGGCCGTACTGCCAGTGCCAGCCGTGGTGTCGTCGCCACCGCCGTCCCCACACGCGCCGAGCGCCAGGGCGAGCGCGCTGACCGCCGCCACTCTCGCCAGTGACTGCTTGTGCATGGCAGGTCTCCTTCAGTGGGGGACGGATGATGCGTCAGAGCCGGCTGTTCCGGCTCTGGATCACGGACGGCGTAGGTGTGACATGCACCACGCCGTTTGTTGTCGGCGGCAACATAACTGCGTCCCGTCCGAAGTGCAAGACCCCCGAGGCCGGCGTTGCTGTGCCGTGACCGTTCTGTGTCGTGGCCGTTGACGGCATGTGGTGTTCGTCATAAGTTGTGGCTTCCAACAAACTGCGGAGACCGTGACATGCGCCTGACCCCCCGCCCGGAGGACCGCTTCTCGTTCGGCCTGTGGACGGTGGGCTGGCAGGCCAGGGACCCGTTCGGGGACGCCACCCGCCCGGCCATCGACCCGGTCGAGACGGTGCACCGGCTCGCGGAGCTCGGGGCCTGGGGCGTGACCTTCCACGACGACGACCTGGTCCCGGCGGGGTCTGGCGAGGCCGTCCGGCAGGAGCACGTCAAGCGGTTCCGAGCCGCCCTCGACGAGACCGGGCTGGTCGTGCCGATGGTCACGACGAACCTGTTCACCCACCCCGTCTTCAAGGACGGCGGCTTCACGAGCAACGACCGCAGCGTGCGCCGCCACGCTCTGCGCAAGGTCGCCCGCAACATGGACCTCGCCGCAGAGCTGGGCGCCTCCACGTACGTCTTCTGGGGCGGGCGCGAGGGCTCCGAGACCGACGCGGCCAAGGACGTGCGCAGCGCCCTCGACCGCTACCGCGAGGCCATCGACACGTTGGCGCAGTACAGCGTCGACCGCGGCTACGGCCTGCGCTTCGCTCTCGAACCGAAGCCGAACGAGCCGCGGGGGGACATCCTGCTGCCGACCGTCGGGCACGCTCTGGCGTTCATCTCGACGCTGGACCACTCCGAGATGGTGGGCGTCAACCCCGAGGTCGGCCACGAGCAGATGTCGAACCTGAACTTCGTGCACGGGGTCAGCCAGGCGCTGTGGCAGGGCAAGCTCTTCCACATCGACCTGAACGGCCAGCACGGCCCGAAGTTCGATCAGGACCTGACCTTCGGTCATGGTGACCTGATCAGCGCGTTCTTCCTCGTCGACCTGCTCGAGAACGGCGGGCCGGGCGGTGCTCGGGCCTACGACGGTCCCCGCCACTTCGACTACAAGCCGTTGCGCACCGAAGACGCCGATGGCGTGTGGTCCTCCGCCGCCGACAACATGCGCACCTACCTGCTTCTCGCCGAGCGGGCCAAGGCCTTCCGCGCAGACCCCGACGTCCAGGCGGCGCTGGCAGCGAGCAAGGTCGCCGAGCTCGGGGAGCCCACGCTGGGGGCGGGGGAGAGCTTCGACGACCTGCTCGCCGACCGGAGCGCCTTCGAGGACTTCGACCCTGACGCAGTGGGCGCGCGCGGCTACGGGTTCGGCACGCTCGACCAGCTGGCCGTCGAGCACCTGATGGGCGCCCGCTGAGCGTCACCGAGCTGTGCCTCGAGACCAGTGACGCCCGGCTGCGGGTCGATCCGGCCGACGGGGGGCGCTGGACCTCTCTGGAGGTGGAGGGGCTGGAGCTGCTGGCGGCGGTGCGCATCCCCGGAGCCCATCCGCCGACCCTCGCCGGCTGCTTCGCCATGGCGCCGTTCGCTGGTCGGGTGCGCGAGGCCCGGTTCGAGTGGAGGGGCGAGGCGTACGACCTCCCCGCGCACGCGGCACCGCACGCGATCCACGGCACCTCGGTCGACGTCGGCTGGGACGTCGTCGGCGTCACCCGGTCGTCGGTGGTGCTCGAGCACGACCTCTACGGCGCCTGGCCGTTCGAAGGGGTGGTCCGCGCCGAGCTGGTCCTGATGCCCGGCGGGCTCGACGCACGACTCAGCCTCCAGGCTCGGGAGGACATGCCGGTCGTGCTCGGGTGGCACCCGTGGTTCCGGCGTCAGCTGAGCCGCGGCGGCCCTGTGGTCGTGCAGGTGGCGGCAGCCCAGCAGTACGAGCGCGGGCCCGACGGGCTGCCGACCGGGCGCCTGGTGGCCCCGACCCGCGGGCCGCGCGACGACTGCTTCGTGGGGCTCCGCGAGCCGCCCCGCCTCCTCTGGCCGGGGGCGATGGAGCTGACGCTCACCAGCAGCGCCGACCACTGGGTCGTGTTCGACGAGCACCCGGACGCTGTCTGCGTCGAGCCGCAGACCGGACCACCCGATGCGTTCCGGCTCGGCCGGGCTGCGGTGGTCGGAGCCGGTGAGACCCTCGGCCTCACCATGGGGCTCCAGTGGAACCCTCCGTCAGAGTGACCGAGCTCTGTCCCGCCGACGTTGCCGCGTCGTCACCGTCGGGCAGGAGCAGAATGCTCTCCGTGTCGAGTGATCCGTCTGCCCTTGCGACCGTGCAGCAGGAGCTGACGGCCGTACGCGCCCAGCTGGCTGAGCGGGCCGGCACGGGCGTGCAGCGGGGCACGACGCAGAACTCGGCCATGGTCGGTCGGATCGTCGGCGCGGCCGTGCTCGGCGGGCTCGGCGGGTTGCTGCTGCTCCTGGCGGTCATCGCCATCGCCACCGGTGACGTCGTGATCGCCGTCGTCTTCCTCCTCCCGGGCCTTGCCCTCGCTGCCGGCACGGTGGTGCTGGTCAGGAGCGAGGTGCGGGTCGGCAGACCGGCGATGCGCGAGCGCCAGGACCTGCTGGACCGGGAGCAGCGCCTCCTCCAGCAGGCGGCTTCCCTCGGTGGCGGGCACGCCGTGAGCTGGCCGTCCGCTCCGCAGAGCGCAGGGCCCTACGGTGCAGGGCCCTACGGTGCAGGGCCCTAGGGTGCGGCGCCCTACGACGCCGGGTCGCTGCCCGCACCGCCCGATCGGCAGCCTTCGGCGTACGTCCAGATGATGCATGCCCGCTTCCCGGTCGGGCGGTCACCCGAGCGGGCCCTGCGGGAGCTGCCGCCTGACGCCCCGGGGGGGAAGGTGTCCTTCCACCGCACCCTCGGGTGGGGGACTGCCGTGCCGCTGGTCCTCCTGCTGGTCCTCGTGATCATCCCCGTCGCGGTGACAGCGCTCGGCTGACGGAGCCCGTCGCCGTACACTTGGCACTCTGCTTGTTTGAGTGCCAGGCGCGAGTGCCAGGCGTGGGGAACTGCCAGGAGGAGGTGGGCGTGCTCGACGACCGGAAGCTCGAAGTGCTGCGCGCCATCGTCGCGGACTTCGTCAGCACCACCGAGCCGGTCGGGTCGAAGGCGCTCGCCGAACGGCACTCGCTCGGGGTCAGCCCGGCGACGGTCCGCAACGACATGGCCGCGCTCGAGGACGAGGGCTTCATCACCCACCCGCACACCAGCGCCGGTCGGATCCCGACCGACAAGGGCTACCGGTTGTTCGTCGACAAGCTGTCGACCGTGAAACCGCTGTCTGCTGCCGAGAAGCGGGCCATCCAGACTTTCCTCGAGGGGGCCGTCGACCTCGATGACGTCGTGCGCCGCTCCGTCCGGCTCCTGTCGCAGCTGACCCGGCAGGTCGCCGTCGTGCAGTACCCCAGCCTGTCGCGCAGCTCAGTGCGCCACCTGGAGATCGTGCACCTGGCCCCCAGCAGACTGCTGCTGGTCCTGATCACCGACACGGGGCGGGTCGAGCAGCGGGTGCTGGAGCTGCCGGCCACCTTGACCGACGACGAGGTCGGTGCCCTCCGGCAGGCGTTCGGGAGTCGACTGCACGGCGCCCGGCTGGTCGACGCGCCCGCGGCGCTCGCCGACCTCCCCGACGCCGCCCCGGTCGCGATCCGCCCCGTACTCACCAGCGTCATGTCAGTCGTGCTGGAGACGCTGGTCGACCAGCCCGAGGAGCGCATCGTGCTGGGCGGCACCGCCCACCTGACCCGGCACGTCCTTGACTTCCCGCAGACCCTGCGGCCGGTGCTCGAGGCGCTGGAGGAGCAGGTGGTCCTGCTCAAGCTGCTGGGTGAGGTCAACGACCCGAGCACCGTGCACGTCAAGATCGGCGAGGAGAACAACGTGGAAGGACTCCGGTCCACCTCCGTGGTCACCATGGGCTACGGGCCCGAGACCGGCACCTACGGAGGAATGGGCGTGCTCGGCCCGACCCGCATGGACTACGCGGGCAACATGGGTTCGGTGCGCGCTGTTGCGCGCTACGTCGGCGAGCTCCTGGCGGGTGCGTAGTGCCTGACTACTACGGCACTCTCGGGGTCTCGGCGTCCGCGACCGACGATGAGCTGAAGAAGGCCTACCGCAAGCTCGCGCGGCAGCTGCACCCCGACGTCAACCCCGACCCGGCGGCGCAGGAGCAGTTCAAGCAGGTCACCGCGGCCTACGAGGTGTTGAGCGATCCGCAGAAGCGCCAGGTCGTCGATCTCGGCGGTGACCCGCTGTCGAGCGGGCCGGGTAGTGCCGGCAGCCCGTTCTCGCAGGGCTTCGGCGGCCTCGGCGACATCATGGACGCCTTCTTCGGTGGCGGTGGCGGGGGCCGCGGGCCTCGCAGTCGGGTGCGTCAGGGCGCCGACGCGCTGATCCGGGTCGAGTGCGACCTGGCCGAGACGGTCTTCGGCGCCGAGCGCGAGCTCGCCGTCGAGACCGCCGTGGTCTGCTCGACCTGCACCGGCGAGGGCTCGGCAACCGGCACCCACCCGACCACCTGCGACACCTGCCACGGCCGCGGTGAGGTGCAGCAGGTGCAGCGTTCCTTCCTCGGCCAGGTCATGACGACCCGGGGCTGTCCGCGGTGCGCAGGACTCGGCTCGGTCATCGAACACCCCTGCGGCGAGTGCAGCGGAGACGGACGGGTTCGAGCCCGGCGCACCCTCACGGTCAAGATCCCGGCCGGCGTCGAGAGCGGCATGCGCATCCGCCTGACGGGGCAGGGTGAGGTCGGCCAGGGCGGCGGCCCTGCCGGTGACCTCTACGTCGAGATCGTCGAGCGGACGCATCCGGTGTTCACCCGCGAGGGCGACGACCTGCACTGCGTCCTCACCCTGCCCATGACCGCCGCTGCCCTGGGCACCTGCCTGCCGCTCACCACGCTCGACGGCGACGAGGAGCTCGACGTCGTGGCAGGTACCCAGCCCGATGCGGTGCTGACCCTGCGCGCGCGGGGGGTGCCGCACCTGCGCGCGACCGGACGCGGCGACCTGCACGTGCACCTGTCGATCGAGGTGCCGACCAAGCTCGACACCAAGCAGGAGGAGCTCCTGCGCGACCTCGCCCGCCTGCGCGGTGAGGAGCGGCCGGGCGTCTCCGGCAAGGGGGGCGGGCTGTTCGGTCGCCGTCGCCGGTGAGCGACGGCCGGCCGGCATGACCGCACCGCTGTTCCTGCTCGACGACCTGATCGGCGACGTCCTGGTGCTCGCCGGCTCCGAGGGTCGCCACGCCGCAACGGTCCGGCGGGTGCGGGTCGGCGAAGCGGTCGACCTCGCCGACGGACGCGGCACCCGGGCGTTCTGCACCGTGCTCGAGCTCGGGCCGGACACCGTGCGCCTGTCGGTCGTGTCCCGTACTGTCGAGGCGCCGCCGCCGCTCCGGCTCGTGCTCGTCCAGGCCATCGCCAAGGGGGACCGCGGCGAGCTCGCCGTCGAGCTCGCCACCGAGGTCGGCGTCGATGAGGTCATCCCCTGGTCGGCCGAGCGGTGCGTCGTCAAGTGGGACGGCGCGCGGGGCGAGCGGGCCCTCGGCCGGTGGCGCTCCACCGCACGGGAGGCCGGCAAGCAGTCCCGCCGCGCCTGGCACCCCCCGGTCGGCCACTGGGTCGACCTACCTCAGCTCGTCACGCGCATGGCCGGGGCGATCACCTTCGTCCTGCACGAGCAGGCGCACGAACCGCTCGCCACCGTGGACCTGCCCGAGTCCGGCGAGGTCCTGCTCGTCGTCGGCCCCGAGGGCGGCATCACGGGCGGTGAGCTCGACACGCTGCAGCAGGCCGGCGGAAGACCCGTGCGCCTGGGCGCGAGCGTCCTGCGCACCTCGACGGCGGGTGCGGCGGCAGCGTGCGTGGTCAGCGCACGTACTTCCCGCTGGGCCTAGCATCGCGGCGTCCGGCCCAGTCGGCCCCGTCAGCCCCGTCAGCCCCGTCAGGCCCGTCAGCCCCGTCCCCCGGAGGGCCACATGAGCGACTGCCTGTTCTGCCGCGTCGTTGCCGGAGAGGTGCCCAGCACGGTCGTGCACGAGACGCCGACGACGCTCGCCTTCCGTGACATCGGACCGCAGGCGCCCACTCATGTGCTGGTCGTCCCGCGCGAGCACCACGACGACGTCGCCGCCCTGTCGGACGCCGATCCCGGCCTGCTCGCGCAGGTGCTCGCCGCGGCGGTGGCGGTCGCGCGCCAGGAGCAGCTCACCGGTGGCTACCGGCTGCTGACGAACACCGGGGACGACGCAGGTCAGACGGTGCAGCACGCGCACGTCCACGTGATGGGCGGGCACCCGCTCGGGCGGCTCGGCTGAGCCCGTCCAGGTAGCCTTGAGAGGTCCTTCCGACTCGACCGAGAGCAGGCGAACGGCGACCGCCGACCCCATGCCCGACACCCCCAGGCTCGACACCCCCAAGAAGGCCGGCACCGCCGAACGCGTCGTGAGCAAGATCATCGTCCCGGTCGAGCAGTCGATGGTGGCCCTGCTGGGCAACCGCGACGAGGTCCTCGTGACGGTCGAGCGGGTCCTGTCCAGCGACGTCCACGTGCGCGGCAACGAGATCACCTTGACCGGCTCGGCCCGGGACAACGCGCTCGGCGTGCTGCTGTTCGAGCAGCTGCTGGCCCTGCTCGCAGCCGGCGAGCAGCTCAGCGCCGATGCGGTCGAGCGCAGCCTGGGCCTGGTCCGTGCGGCGGACGGATCGGCCCCGGCCGAGGTGCTGAGCCTGTCCATCCTGTCCGGTCGCGGGCGCACCATCCGGCCGAAGACGGTCAACCAGAAGCGCTACGTCGAGGCGATCGACGAGCACACGATCGTGTTCGGCATCGGCCCCGCCGGTACCGGCAAGACCTACCTGGCGATGGCCAAGGCCGTGCAGGCGCTCCAGGCCAAGCAGGTGAACCGGATCATCCTCACCCGCCCCGCGGTCGAGGCAGGTGAACGGCTCGGGTTCCTCCCGGGCACCCTCTACGACAAGATCGACCCCTACCTGCGCCCGCTCTACGACGCACTCCACGACATGCTCGACCCGGAGTCGATCCCGCGCTTGATGGCGGCCGGGACGATCGAGGTCGCCCCGCTGGCCTACATGCGGGGCCGCACCCTCAACGATGCGTTCATCATCCTCGACGAGGCGCAGAACACCTCGGCGGAGCAGATGAAGATGTTCCTGACGCGGCTCGGGTTTGGCAGCAGGATCGTCGTCACCGGCGATGTCACCCAGGTCGACCTGCCGTCCGGCACGACCAGCGGACTGCGCGTCGTGCGCGACATCCTCGACGGCATCGACGACGTGCACTTCGCGACCCTGACCAGCTCCGACGTCGTACGACACCGCCTGGTCGGGCGCATCGTCGATGCCTACGCGCAGTACGACGAGGAGCGCGAGGCGGCCCGCGGCCCCCAGGTCGCACCCCGAGCCCCCGGTCGGCGCGACGACGTCCGCCGCTCCCGGTGAGCATCGAGGTCGCGAACGAGAGCGGCACAGTCGTCGACGAGCCGGCCCTGGTCCAGGTCTCCCGTCACGTCCTGGACCGCATGGGAGTGTCCCCCCTCGCCGAGCTCAGCCTGCTGCTCGTCGACCTGGACCAGATGGAGAAGCTGCACGTCAAGTGGATGGGCGAGTCCGGCCCGACTGACGTCCTCGCCTTCCCGATGGACGAGCTGGACCTGCGGGGGTCCCGCGGAGTCCCGCAGGGCCGGGGGACCGGCGACGACAGCGGTGGCGACACCGGACCGACCGTGCTCGGTGACGTCGTGCTGTGCCCCGAGGTCGCCGAGCGGCAGGGGGCCGAGGCGGGACACGGCACCGAGGCCGAGCTGCAGCTGCTCACCACGCACGGCCTGCTCCACCTGCTCGGCTACGACCACGGGGAGCCCGAGGAGCACGCTCAGATGTTCGGTCTGCAGGCCGAATTGCTCGAGTCCTTCAGGTCCTCCCGCGCCGACGGCTGAACGCCCTCAGGCGCACGACGCGCAGGTCCCGAAGACCTCGACGGTGTGGCTGACGTCGGTGAACCCGTGCTCGGTAGCCACCGCTGAGGCCCAGGACTCGACCTCGGGTCCTTGGACCTCCACGCTCCTGCCGCAGCCGCGGCAGACCAGGTGGTGGTGGTGCGTGGCGGTCGGGCAGCGCCGGTAGAGCGACTCACCACCGTCGGTGCGCAGCACGTCGATCGTCCCCGCGTCGGACAGCGCCTGCAGGTGACGGTAGACGGTGGTCAGTCCCACGGGTGCGCCGTCCTTGCGGAGCAGCTCGTGGAGGTCTTGCGCACTGCGGAAGCCGTCGACCCGGCTGAGAAGTTCAGCGACGGCAGTGCGCTGGCGCGTGCTGCGAACACCGGGCAGGGGCCCAACGGGAAGCTGCCCAGGGGGCAGGGGCTCACCGGGAAGGGGTACAACGGTCTCGCTCATCGGGCCGCCGCCTCTCGCGGCTCGACGTGCTCCTCGTCGCCCGCAGGGCTGTGGCGCGCCGCTCGCCGGCTTCGCACCAGGCCGCCCACCAGTGCGGCGACGGCGAAGCCGCCCAGGGCGACCACCACGATCAAGGCCCCGGGAGCGCTCTTGGCGTAGAAGGAGCCCAGGACGCCGGCGACCGAGGCGAGCGCCCCCGCGCCGAGCGCGACGAGCACGGTGGCCCGGAAGCCGCGGACCAGCTGCTGGGCAGTCGCGACGGGAACCACCATCAGCGCGCTCACCAGCAGCAGCCCGACCACCCGCATCGCGACGGTGACCGTGACGGCGGCCATCACGGCCAGCAGCAGGTTCAGGAAGCCGACCGGCAGGCCCGCGACCCGCGCGTACTCCTCGTCGTGGCAGACCGCGAACAGCTGGCGGCCGAGCACGGCAACCGTGAGCAGGAGCGTCCCTGACAGGGCGGTGATGACCACGAGGTCGGTCGAGGAGACAGCGGTGAGGGAGCCGAACAAGTAGGACAAGAGGTTGGCGTTCGTGCCGCGCGGCGACAGGCCGATGAGCAGCACGCCCCCGGCGATGCCGCCGTAGAACATCAGCGCCAGCGCAACGTCCCCTCCGGTGTGGCCCTTCTGGCGCACGAGCTCCATGACGATGGCGCCGGCGATGGCCACGACGACGGCTGTGAGCACGGGCGCGGTGCCGAGCAGGAAGCCCAGTGCCACACCCGTCAGGGCGATGTGACCGATCCCGTCACCCATCAGGGCGAGCCGCCGCTGCACGAGGAAGACCCCGACCGCCGGTGCCGCGAGCCCGACGAGCACGGACGCCAGCAGTGCCCGCTGCATGAAGTCGAAGGCGAGCGGGTTCATCGCAGTCCCCAGGCGAGTCCGGCGGAGGGCGCGCCGTGGTGCCGCGGGCTGTCGTGGCGCGGGTGGGCGTGCTCCGGGTCGTGCAGGTGCAGGTGGTCGGGCTCAGGTGGCGGCCCGTCGTGCAGCACCCGGCCGTCAGCCATCGTGACCGCCCGGGTGATCAGGGGGTGCATCGGCCCGAGCTCGTGGGCAACCAGGACGATCGTGGTGCCTCGTGGCACCAGGGCGCCCAACGTCGTCGCGAGGGCCTGCTGGCTGACGAGGTCCACCCCTGCGGTCGGCTCGTCGAGCACGAGGAGCTCGGGGTCGCAGGTCAGCGCTCGGGCGATGAGGACCCGTTGCTGCTGGCCGCCCGAGAGCGTCCCGACGCTGTCATCGGCTCGACTGCGCAGGCCCACCGTGCCTATCGCGCGCTCCACCGCGTCGCGATCGGCCTGGCGAGGACGGCGTACGCCGGTGAGCGCCAGGCGGCCGGTCGCCACGACCTCGCGCACCGTGGCCGGGACCCCTGTCGAGGCTCCGCCCCGTTGCGGGACGTAGCCGATCCGAGTCCGTTGGCGGAAGCGTCCGATCGGCGTCCCGAACAGATCGAGCTCGCCCGCGGCGAGGGGGAGCAGGCCCACGACAGCGCGGACGAGCGTGCTCTTGCCGGAGCCGTTCGCGCCGAGCACCGCGACCACCTCGCCGGCGTCGACCCGCAGGTCGACCCCCGACACGGCGGTGCGGCCGTCGTAGGCCATGGCGGCCCCGCGCAGCTCGATGACGGGCGGGCTCACGTGCAGCCCAGGGCGGTGCGCAGGGTCGTCAGGTTCTGCTGCATGGCGCTGACGTAGTCACCCCTCTCGGGTGCCCCCTCGAGCGGACTGAGCACGGTCGCTGTGGCCCCCACCTCGCGAGCCAACGACTCGGCGACCTTGGGGCTGACCAGCTCCTCGAAGAAGATGGTGGTCACACCCTGAGCCCTGGCCTGCGTCGCGATCTCCGCCAGCCGCCCCGGGGACGCCTCGTCCTCGGGCGACAGCCCGGCGATCGGGACCTGCTGCAGGCCGTACGCCCCCGCGAGGTAGCCGTAGGCGTCGTGACTGGTGACGAGCTCCCTGCGCTGGCACGAGCGGAGCCCGGTGCGCAGCTGCTCGTCCAGGGTTCGGAGCTCGGTCTGGAGCTGGGTGGCCCGCTGCCGGAATCCCGCTGCCTGGTCCGGGGACCGCTCGGCGAGCCGGTCGCCGAGCGCCACGGCGATGGTGCCGAGCCGAACCGGGTCCAGCCACACGTGCGGGTCCGTGCCGCCCTCCGGTTCCTCCCGGACCTCGACGGTGGTGAGCACGTCGAAGGCCTGGTCCTTCGCCTGCTGCTCCACGGCCTCGTCCACCGCCGGCTGGAACCCTCGGGAGTAGACGACCAGGTCGGTCTCCCCGAGCCGAGCGACCTGCTGCGCGGTCAGCTCGACGTCGTGCGGCTCCCCGCCGGCCTTGGTCAGGTTGGTGACCTCCACGTCCGGGCCGCCCACCCGCTCGGCCACGAACTGGTACGGGTAGAAGGCGGCGGCGACCTGGAGCTGTCCTCCGGTCGACGGGTCGTCTTCGGCTGCGCCTCCGCAGGAGGAGAGGGCCCCGGCCACCGTGAGCGCGACCAGCGCCTTCTTGAGATCCATGTTCGACAGCGTATCCGTTCTGGGAACCATTGCCAACAACATCCCGGCACGAGGGGCGCCAGATGCCCACGTAGGGTTGTCGCGACATGTCCCGCGCCCCCATCGAGCACGTACGCCTCGGCCCGCAGTGGCGCCGGTGACCAGCACCGAGGTCGTCCCGCTCGTCTTCGCGGTCGGGTTCGTCGTGCTCGCCGGACTGCTCGGCTGCCTCGACGCAGCGCTGTCCCGGGTGTCCAGGGTCCGGGTCGAGGAGCTGGTCCGCGAGGGACGCCCCGGGGCCGGTCGGCTCCAGAAGGTCATGGCCGACCCGCCGCGTTCGCTCAACCTGCTGCTGCTCCTGCGCGTGCTGTTCGAGCTGGCGGCCGCGGGGGTGGTGGTGTCGTACTGCATTGACCGCATCGCGGGGTCCTGGGCGGTCGTCGTCGGCGTCGCGGTCATGACCGTCGTGAGCTACGTCTTCGTCGGGGTGGCGCCCCGCACCATCGGCCGGCAACAGTCCGAGCGGGTCGCGCTGCTCGGTGCCGGGCTCGCCCTCGGTCTCACCCGCGTCTTCGGGCCGCTGCCGCGACTGCTCATCCTGCTCGGCAACGCGCTGACCCCGGGCAAGGGGTTCCGCGAGGGACCGTTCGCGTCCGAGGCCGAGCTGCGCGACCTGGTCGAGCTGGCTCAGGAGCGCGGGCTGGTCGAGCGCTCCGAGCGCGACATGATCAACTCTGTCTTCGAGCTCGGCGACACGCTGGTGCGCGAGGTGATGGTGCCCCGCCCGGACCTCGTGACCATCGAGCGCGGCAAGACGGTCCGCCAGGCCATGAACCTGCTCCTGCGGAGCGGCTTCTCGCGGATACCCGTGGTCGGCGACAACGCTGACGACGTGCTGGGCGTGGCCTACCTCAAGGACCTCGTCCGCTGGGAACGAAGCGAGGGCGGAGGCGCCGTGCTCGTCGAACAGGTGATGCGCCCGCCGGTCTTCGTCCCCGAGTCCAAGCCCGTGGACGTGCTGCTGCGCGAGATGCAGGCCTCGCTGGGGCACATCGCCGTCGTCGTCGACGAGTACGGCGGCACGGCGGGTCTGGTCACCATGGAGGACGTGCTCGAGGAGATCGTGGGGGAGATCCAGGACGAGTACGACCGCGAGGCGCCGCCGGTCGAAGAGGTCGACGAGCACACCCGACGCGTCACGGCCCGGCTCCCGGTCGAGGACCTTGAGCAGCTGTACGGCGTCGAGCTGCCCCACGAGGACGTCGAGACCGTCGGGGGCCTGCTGGCCATGACGCTCGGACGCGTGCCCATCCCCGGTGCGACCGTCGAGGTGGGCGGACTCGTCCTGCTCGCCGAGAGCGCCGCGGGCCGCCGCAACCAGATCGGCACGGTGCTCGTGCACCGCGCCGGCAGCTCCACCCCCGCCCGACCCGACGAGGAGCCCGACCGTGCCTGAGCTCGACCCCGAAGACGCCAAGATCGTGACGCTGGCCAAGGCAGCGCGCCTACGTGCCCACGTGCCGCACACCGGTGTCGCCGAGGGAGCGGCGGTCCGTGACGTGGACGGCCGCACCTACGCCGCCGCAACCGTGGAGAACGGCGACCCCGGTCTGACGACGTCGGCGTTGCGGGCCGCCGTCGCAGCAGCCGCCTCCAGCGGCGCTCGCGCGTTCGAGGCTGCCGCGGTCGTCGGAGGTGCTCTGGTCAGCGCGGCCGACCTGGCGGTGCTGCGCGAGTTCGGAGTCGGGGTGCCCCTGCTGCTCGCCGATGACGACGGTCGGGTCCACCACAGCGTCACGACCTGATGGCCGGGCGGCCGGTCTGCTGATGGCCGGGCGGCCGATCTGGGAGACTGGTCGATCGTGACGACCACCCCGACGACCTTCCGCAGCGGTTTCGCCTGCTTCGTCGGGCGCCCCAACGCCGGCAAGAGCACGTTGACCAACGCCCTCACCGGCACCAAGGTCGCGATCACGAGCAGCCGACCGCAGACCACGCGGCACGCCGTGCGGGGCATCGTGCACCGGCCTGACGCCCAGCTGGTGCTCGTCGACACCCCAGGGCTGCACAAGCCGCGCACGCTGCTCGGCCAGCGGCTCAACGACATCGTGCGGGAGACCTACGCCAGCGTCGACGTCATCTGCTTCTGCGTGACCGCTGACGACAAGATCGGCCCGGGGGACCGCTTCATCGCCGCCGAGCTGGCGCAGGTGAAGACCCCCGTCGTCGCCGTCGTCACCAAGACCGACAAGGTCAGCAGCCGGCAGGCCGTCGGCGAGCAGCTGCTCGCTGTCTCGAAGCTGGCCGAGTGGGCCGAGATCGTGCCGGTCAGCGCGGTGTCGGACTTCCAGGTCGGACTGCTGGCCGACCTGCTCGTCGCCCGGTTGCCCGAGGGTCCGCCGCTCTACCCGGACGGTGACCTGACCGACGAGCCCGAGCAGGTGCTGATCGGCGAGCTGATCCGCGAGGCCGCGCTCGAAGGGGTGCGCGATGAGCTGCCGCACTCCCTGGCCGTCACCGTCGACGAGATGAACCTGCGGGAGGACCGGCCCGAGGACCAGCCGCTGCTCGACGTGTTCGCGACGGTCTACGTCGAGCGCGACAGCCAGAAGGCCATCGTGCTGGGTACGGGCGGTGCCCGCCTCAAGGGCGTCGGCACCACAGCCCGGCACCAGATCGAGGCCCTGCTCGGCATGCGCGTCTTCCTGAACCTCCACGTCTCCGTGGCGAAGGACTGGCAGAAGGACCCGAAGCAGCTCCGCAAGCTGGGCTTCTGAGCGGCCCGGCACCCGGCGGGCACGGCCACTCGGCACTACCGTTCAGGGGTGAGCCTCTACCGCGACGAGGGCGTCGTCCTGCGCGTGCAGAAGCTCGGCGAGGCCGATCGGATCATCACCGTGCTAACCCGCCGCAACGGTCGGGTGCGCGCCGTGGCCAAGGGCGTCCGCAGGACCCGGTCGAAGTTCGGGGCGACCGTCGAGCCGTTCAGCCACGTCGACCTGCAGCTCTACACGAGCGGTGCGGCAAGGGGCAGCGGGCTCGACATCGTGGTGCAGGCAGAGAGCCTCACGGCGTACGGCCAGGAGCTCGTCAGCGACTACGGCCGCTACACCGCGGGCACCGCCGTCCTCGAGACCGCTGAGCGACTCACCGCCGAGGAGCGGGAGCCATCGCTGCGGCTGTTCCTGCTCGTCGTGGGCGCGTTGCGCGCCCTCACCGGTGGGGGGCAGCCCGGCGGGGGAGCCGACGGGGCGGTCGCGCGCGACCCCTCGCTGGTGCTCGACGCGTTCCTGCTGCGTGCCATGTCGGTCGCCGGCTACGCGCCGGCGCTGACGGACTGCGCCCGCTGCGGGACTGCTGGGCCGCACCGCGCCTTCTCCGTCCCCGCGGGGGGGACGGTCTGCCCGGCTTGCCGACCAGCTGCGTCGGCGTCGCCCGCTCCCGCTGCCCTCCTGCTCATGGTCGACCTGCTCACTGGCGACTGGGACGCCGCGCAGGGCAGCGACCCGCGCACCCGCAGGGAGGCCAGCGGGCTCGTGGCAGCGCACCTGCAGTGGCACCTCGAGCGGGGCCTGCGCAGCCTCCCGCTGGTGGAGCGCGCGTGAGGAGGCGCAGCCCGACCGCCCCTTCGGCGGGAGTCCGCGCCCCTGCCCCCCACCCGTCAGGGGCGCGCCCGCCGACGCTCGACGCGGAGCTCGTGCCCCGTCACGTTGCCATCGTCATGGACGGCAACGGCCGCTGGGCCAAGGACCGCGGGCTGCCTCGGACGGCCGGGCACGAGGCTGGCGAGTCGTCGCTGTTCGACGTCGTCGAGGGGGCGATCGAGCTCGGTATCGGCTGGGTGTCGGCGTACGCCTTCTCGACCGAGAACTGGAAGCGCTCGCCCGACGAGGTCCGGTTCCTGATGGGCTTCAACCGCGACGTCATCCGCCGCCGCCGTGACGAGATGCACGAGCTGGGGGTGCGCGTCCGCTGGGCCGGCCGACGGCCGAAGCTGTGGCGCTCGGTCATCCGGGAGCTGGAGGAGGCCGAGGAGCTCACCCGCGCCAACACCACCTGCACCCTGACGATGTGCGTCAACTACGGCGGTCGGGCCGAGATCGCCGACGCGGCCAGGAGCCTGGCGCTCGACGTCGCCGCCGGTCGCCTTGACCCCGCCAAGGTGGACGAGCGGGTTCTCGCCCGTTACCTCGACGAGCCGGACATGCCAGACGTCGACCTGTTCCTGCGGACGTCAGGCGAGCAGCGCACCTCAAACTTCCTGCTGTGGCAGTCCGCCTACGCCGAGCTCGTCTTCCTGGACACGCTGTGGCCCGACGTCGACCGGCGCCACCTGTGGCGAGCCGTGGAGCTCTACGCGTCCCGCGACCGCCGCTACGGCGGTGCGGTCCCGAACTCCGGCCTGCCCGGCGACCCGGAGGACGAGACACGCTCACCAGGTGCTGGACATGTGAGCGGACCGGCTTAGCGTGGACCCCGTGCCCGAACGGCCAGTCACGACGACGCTGACGTACGGCCTGCGCGAGCTCGTGTGGGGCATCGAGAGTTCGGTCGCCGTCATCACGAACCTGTCACGCCAGATCGACGAGCACGTCGAGGCGGTCAACGCGCTCCGGGCCGAGGCAGCCGAGCGGCTGCTGCGCCTTGACGCCCTTGCCGCCTCGACCGACGACCCGAACCTCGAGATCTACCTGCGCTTCGCCGTGGACGCGCCCCTGCCGCAGGTCCCCGAGCACTTCCCGCCGAGGATGTACGACTAGCGAGGTCCCTCGCCCGGGTTGAATCAGCCGCCGTAGATGCGGTCCGGGAAGTCCTCCTCGACCTGCGGCAGCTGCGGCTGGATGGAGGTGTCGAGGAAGGCACTGAGGTTCACGTCCTCGGCCGCCGCACGCAGGTCGTCGAGGTGGAGCAGCCGACGGGTCGCCTCGGCCCGCAGGTCGTTCAACGCGGTGACGTGCGTGTCGATGTCGCCGGAGAGTCCGGTGATTGCGGACACCTCGTTCTCGATCCCCTCGACCAGACCGCGCAGCGCCGACGCGAGTGACCCCGCCACGTCCGTCGGCGACGCGGAACCGGTCCGGGCGGTCGAGCTGCTGCTGCTGCGTGCGGGACGCGTCGAGCTGCGTCGGGAGGTGGGGCTCTTGGCGGTCCCGCGCCCACGACGCGTGCCCGCCCCGCTCTTGGCGGCGGGTTTCTTGGCCGTCGTGGACTTGGCGGCCGCTGGCGCTGCCGGCGTCGCCGACGAGGGTGCCGACGACGTGGCAGACGGGGCGGCGCTCGCCGAGGGCGCTGGCACCGATGTCGAAGGCGCAACAGAGGTGGAGGCGGCGCTGCCGGAGGGCTGCTGGCTCGGGTAGGCGTCCGGTGTCTCGCTCAAGGTCGTGTCCTTCGCGTGTTGGTGGTCGTGTCGTGGCCGGTGCGCAGCCGCCAGCACGGTGTCCGGGTGATCCTGGCACGTTCTGGGACGCGACGGGACGTCCGCGGCCAGACCGGGTCAGGTCAGGCCTGAGCGCGGCCGGCGGCCGCGGCCAGCACGAGCCCCACCGTGGCGACCCGGAGCAGTCGAGGGGCCGTGTCGACGACCGGCCAGGAGAGGTAGGAGAGCCAGCCGATCAGCAGCGCGAGGGCGAGCAGGACGGGGACGCCCACCACGGGAGGGGCGACGAGGCCGACGAGCAGCAGCAGCACGGTGAGCGCCGGGAGCACCACCTTGGGCTTGCTCGAGAACCAGAGCAGGACGGGCGCGCTGATGCGCTCGACCGTCCCCCTGAACCCCGGTGCCGGCTGCGGCACGAGCGGTGCTCTCGGGGTCGAGGAGCGCGGACGCCGTGGGGGCGGGGGGCGTCGGCGCGAACGCGACTTCGGCACGGGGGCGGGCCTTCCGATTCAGCGTCCGGTGGGGGTCTGGCGACTAGCGTGTCACCCGTGCTGGTCGTGACGAGGTTCGTGGTGCCCGAGCCGGAGTCGGCCGCCTTCCTGCCGCGGGCGCAGGCGGCGCTGGCGGCGTTCGCCGCCCGCCCCGGTTACGTGCGGGGTCGCATCGGACGCGCCGCCGACGACCCCTCGGCCTGGGTGCTCACGACGGAGTGGGTCGGGGTCGGTGCCTACCGCCGAAGCCTGTCGGCCTACGACGTCAAGGTCGACGCCGCGCCGTTGCTGTCGCTGGGGGTCGACGAGCCGAGTGCGTACGAGCTGCTGCACCGCGACGACGTGTCCGCCGCTGCGGTCGTCGACGTCAGCCGCCGAGCCGCCGACGCTGACCAGATAGGGGTCGGCGAGGCATCCGGCCCCGCGCCCGGCCCACCAGCCGGCCCACCAGCGCAGCCGTCCTAGGCGGCCGGCGAGTCGAGCCCCTGCAGCACCCCGGCCAGCGTCGCAGCGTCCTCGTAGGTCAGGCCGAGCGCGCTGCTGCGCTGCCATGCGAGGCCCCCCGTCGCGTCGATGACGAGCACGGCGCGCTTGGTCAGCCCGAAGGTGCCGGCAGCGCCGTACGCCCGGTGCACCGCCTTGTCGGTGTCGGCGAGCAGCGGGAAGGTCAGCCCGCGCTTGTTCGCGAACCGCTCGTGGCTCGCGAGGTCCTGCGTCGAGATGCCCCACAGCGTGGCGCCCAGGTCGGTCAGCAGGCTCAGGTCGTCCTGGTAACCGCACAGCTGGCGGGTGCAGACCGGGGTGTCGTCGCCCGGGTAGAACGCCAGCACCACGGGGGCCCCGCGCCGCTGCGACAGGGTCAGCGTCGTCGCCGCTCCGTCGGCCCAGGCAGGCAGTGTGAAGTCGGGGGCGGGCCGGCCGAGCTCGAGGGACATGGGACGAGTGTCCCGCACCGGTAGCCTGCGAGCCCACCCGCCGACCGCCAGCCGGACCGGAGCCTGCCGTGAAGAACGACCGCATGGACACGATCGTCAGCCTCTGCAAGCGACGCGGTCTGGTGTTCCCCTCGTCCGAGATCTACGGGGGCCTGCGGGCGTCGTGGGACTACGGCCCGCTCGGGGTCGAGCTGAAGAACAACGTGAAGCGGCAGTGGTGGAAGGCCGTCGTCCAGGGGCGCGACGACGTGGTCGGTCTGGACTCCTGCGTCATCCTCTCGCGCGAGGTGTGGGAGACCAGCGGACACGTGCAGGCCTTTGTCGACCCGTTGGTCGAGTGCATGTCCTGCCACAAGCGCTACCGCGCCGACCACCTCGAGGAGGGTGCCGGCAAGCCGCTCAAGGACCTCGCCTGCCCGAGCTGCGGCAACCGAGACGTGTGGACCGAGCCGAAGATGTTCAACGGCCTGCTGAGCACGCATCTTGGCGTGGTGCAGGACGACAGCGGCCTGGCCTACCTGCGCCCCGAGACCGCGCAGGGCATCTTCATCAACTACGCCAACGTGCAGCAGTCGTCGCGCAAGAAGCCGCCCTTCGGCATCGGCCAGATCGGCAAGAGCTTCCGCAATGAGATCACGCCCGGCAACTTCATCTTCCGGACCCGTGAGTTCGAGCAGATGGAGATGGAGTTCTTCGTCCAGCCCGGGACCGACGAGGACTGGCACCAGAGGTGGATCGACGAGCGCTTCGCCTGGTACGTCGACCTCGGCATCGACCCTGACAAGCTGCGCCAGTTCGAGCACCCGAAGGAGAAGCTCTCCCACTACTCCAAGCGCACCGTCGACATCGAGTACGAGTTCGGCTTCCAGGGCTCGCAGTGGGGGGAGCTCGAGGGCATCGCGAACCGCGGCGACTACGACCTGAGCGTGCACAGCAAGGCGTCCGGCGTCGCTCTGGACTTCTTCGACCAGGAGTCCGGTGAGCGCTGGACGCCGTTCGTCATCGAGCCGGCGGCCGGGGTCGACCGGTGCGCACTCACCTTCCTGCTGGATGCCTACACCGAGGACGAGGCTCCGAACGCGAAGGGCGGCGTCGACAAGCGGGTCGTGCTCAAGCTCGACCCGCGGCTGGCGCCGATCAAGGCGGCCGTCCTGCCGCTGTCGCGCAACGCCTCGCTCTCCCCGGTCGCGCGCGACCTCGCCGCCCGGCTGCGACGCGAGTGGAACGTCGACTTCGACGACGCTGGTGCGATCGGCCGCCGCTACCGCAGGCAGGACGAGGTCGGGACGCCCTACTGCGTCACCGTCGACTTCGACACCCTCGACGACCAGGCCGTGACCGTCCGCGAGCGCGACGCGATGACGCAGGAGCGGATCTCGCTCGACGCCGTCCCGCGCTACCTGCACGACAAGCTCGGCCCCCTCTGAGTCTGCTGGCTGCGCTGCTGGTCGTGGTGCCCGCGCTGGCGCCTGCAGGCGACCCGCAGGTGGCGTTCACCTTCGCCGACCCCCGCATCGACGAGTCGAGCGGGCTGGTCAGCGCATCGCGTTCCGACGTGGTGTTCACGCACAACGACAGCGGGGACGACGCACGGTTCTTCGCGGTCGGTCCTGACGGAGCGACTCGGACCGTCTACGTGCTCCCGGGCGTTCAGGCGCGCGACTGGGAGGACATCGCCCGCGGCCCTGATGAGCGCGGTCGCAGCAGCCTGTGGCTCGGTGACATCGGTGACAACGACGGGCGGCGCACGAACGGGGTCCTTGTGCACCGGGTGCGTGAACCCGTGCCTGGTGCTGACAAGAGCGTCACCACCGAGAAGCCGACGAGCTTCCGGTTGCGCTACCCCGACAGCCCGCAGGACGCCGAGACCCTGCTCGTCCACCCGCGCACCGGCCGCCTGCTGATCGTCGCGAAGCCCTTTGTGGGCCCGGCGAGCGTCTTCGCCGCGCCAGACCGGCTCGACCCGGACGCCCCCAACGAGCTCACCCGGGTCGGAGCGGTCGACGCGGACCGGACCGGCACACCCGGCGGACCACCCGGTCTCGGCGGCCTGGGTCAGACCCTCGTGACGGCCGGTGACGTCGCCCCCGACGGCTCCCGGGTCGCGATCCGCACCTACACCGACGTCTACGAGTGGACGGTCGAGGGAGACGACGTGGCTGCCGCCTTCGCGGGCACGCCGACCGTGACGGCCCTGCCGCCGACGCAGCAGGGGGAGGGACTGGCCTACAGCGCCGACGGTCGGACCCTGCTCACCAGCAGCGAAGGCCTCGGAGCGCCGGTGCACCGGGTCGTAGCCGGAGCATCCGGACGGCGCTCGGGCAGCAGCCCCAGCGCGGGCCCGAACCCGGGTCAGTCGACCGCGACGCCGCCGACGGACGTGGAGTTGCGGGAGGAGGGCTTCTTCCTGCCCGGTTGGGTCGTTCCTGCGGCGGCTGCCGCCGTACTCACCGGTGTCGTCCTGCTCGTACCCCGACGCCGGCGGCAGCAGCACCGGTAGCCTCGTCCGACTACCCCCAGGCCGTTCGAGGAGCACCGTGACGAAGTACGTGTACGACTTCGCCGAGGGCGGCAAGGACATGAAGGACCTGCTCGGAGGCAAGGGGGCGAACCTCGCCGAGATGACCGTCCTCGGCCTGCCGGTGCCGCCCGGCTTCGTCATCACGACGCAGGCCTGCACCAGCTACCTGCGCACGGGGCAGCTGCCGGACGAGCTCGAGGCAGAGGTCGACGAGCACCTCGTCGCGCTCGAAGCAGCCATGGACAAGCGACTCGGTGACGTCGACGATCCCCTGCTGATCAGTGTCCGGTCCGGTGGCAAGTTCTCCATGCCCGGCATGATGGACACCGTCCTCAACATCGGACTGAACGACCAGAGCGTCGTCGGGCTGGCGAAGCAGTCGGGCAGCGAACGCTTCGCCTGGGACTCCTACCGCCGGCTCGTGCAGATGTTCAGCAAGACGGTCCTGGGGCTCGACGGCGAGGCGTTCGACGAGGCGTTCGACGCGGCCAAGCACGACAGGGGCACCAAGGACGACCTGCAGCTCGACGCCAAGGACCTGGAGCGCATCGTCGGCCAGTTCCACGAGATCGTGGTGCAGCGGACCGGGGAGCCCTTCCCGCAGGACCCGCGCGTGCAGATGGAGCTGGCGGTCCGAGCCGTCTTCGAGTCGTGGAACACCGACCGGGCCAAGCTCTACCGCAGGCAGGAGCGCATCCCGAACGACCTGGGCACCGCGGTGAGCGTCTGCTCGATGGTGTTCGGCAACCTCGGCATGGACTCCGGCACCGGGGTTGCCTTCACCCGTGACCCGGGCAGCGGCGCCCAGGGCGTCTACGGCGACTACCTGCAGAACGCCCAGGGCGAGGACGTCGTCGCGGGAATCCGCAACACCCTGCCGCTGCAGCAGCTCGCCGAGCTCGACCGCACGTCCTACGACGAGCTGATGGCGACGATGGCGACGCTGGAGCGGCACTACCGCGACCTGTGTGACATCGAGTTCACGATCGAGCGCGGCAAGCTGTGGATGCTGCAGACCAGGGTCGGCAAGCGCACGGCGGGTGCGGCGTTCCGCATCGCCACGCAGCTGGTCGACGAAGGGCTGATCACCGAGGACGAGGCGCTGCTCCGGGTGACCGGAGCCCAGCTCGCCCAGCTGATGTTCCCGCGCTTCGGCTCGATCGAGGACGCGACCGCACTCACCACCGGCATGGGCGCGAGCCCGGGGGCTGCCGTAGGCCGCGTCGTGTTCGACAGCGCTACCGCGGTGCAGTGGAAGGAGCGCGGACAGGACGTCATCCTCGTGCGCCGCGAGACCAACCCCGATGACCTCGCCGGCATGATCGCGTCGGCCGGCATCCTCACCAGCCGGGGCGGCAAGACCAGCCACGCAGCCGTCGTGGCGCGGGGGATGGGCAAGACCTGCGTCTGCGGTGCCGAGGAGCTCGAGGTCGACCTGCACGCCCGTGCCCTCACTGCTCCTGACGGCACAGTCGTCGCCGAGGGCGAGGTCCTGTCGATCGACGGCACGAGCGGCGCCGTGTTCCTCGGCACGGTGTCGGTGACGCCGAGCCCGGTCGTCCAGTACTTCGAGGGCGAGCTCTCAGCGCAGGACGGGGACGACCTGGTCCAGGCGGTCCACCGGCTGATGTCGCGGGCTGACACGGCCCGCCGGCTCGGGGTGCGCACCAACGCCGACACCCCGGAGGACAGCGAGCGGGCTCGTCGCTTCGGCGCGCAGGGCATCGGCCTGTGCCGCACCGAGCACATGTTCCTGGGCGATCGCCGTCAGCTCGTCGAGGACCTCGTGCTCGCCGACGGCGAGCAGGAGCACGCGGACGCACTGGCCGCCCTGCTCCCGCTGCAGCGCGAGGACTTCGTCGGGATCCTGCGCGCGATGGACGGCCTGCCGGTCACGGTGCGCCTGCTCGACCCGCCGCTGCACGAGTTCCTCCCCGACTACGTCGAGCTGCAGGTCGAGGTCGCGGTCGCAGAAGCGACGGGCACCCCGGTCGACCCCAAGCGCGCCGCTCTGCTCGAGCACGTACGTCGTCTCCACGAGGCCAACCCGATGATCGGGCTGCGCGGGGTGCGCCTCGGTCTGGTCATCCCTGGGCTGTTCGAGATCCAGGTCCGCGCTCTGGCCGAGGCAGCGGCCCAGCTGAAGGCCGAGGGCCTCGACCCGCGCCCTGAGGTCATGGTCCCGCTGGTGAGCGCGGTGCAGGAGCTCGAGATCGTGCGCGAGGGGGCAGATCGCGTGCTGAAGGAGGTGGCTGCCGAGACCGGCCAGGACGTCGCGACGCTCATCGGCACCATGATCGAGATCCCCCGGGCAGCTCTGACGTCCGGCTCGATCGCCGAGTCGGCCGACTTCTTCTCCTTCGGCACCAACGACCTGACCCAGATGGGCTACGGCTTCTCGCGTGACGACGTCGAGGTGTCCTTCTTCGGGCGCTACCTGGAGCTCGGCGTCTTCGGCGTCAGCCCCTTCGAGTCGATCGACGAGGCAGGCATTGGGCGCCTGGTCCGCATCTCGGTCGAGGAGGGTCGGGCGGTCAAGCCCGACCTCAAGATCGGCGTCTGCGGCGAGCACGGGGGTGATCCGGCCAGCGTGCACTTCTTCCACGCAGTCGGCCTCGACTACGTGTCCTGCTCGCCGTTCCGCGTGCCCGTCGCTCGGCTGGAGGCCGGCCGCGCAGCCCTCGAGTCAGACGGAAGCGACACTCGATAGTGCTCCTCGCCTTCCGCTGGGCCCGCCGCGTCGCGGTGCTGCTGGTGCTCGCCGTGCTGCTCGTCGTGGGCGGCACCGCTGGGAGCGTCTGGTGGACGGCCCGCCAGGACGACCGGCCGACCAGCGACGTCATCATCGTGCTGGGTGCGTCCCAGTTCGACGGGCGTCCGAGCTCGGTGTTCAAGGCGCGCCTCCAGCACGCCCGTGAGCTCTACAAGGACGGCGTCGCCCCGCGGGTGATCACCGTCGGTGGCGGTGCCCCGGGTGACCGCACGACGGAGGCAGAGGCGGGGGCCCAGTTCCTCGAGGAGCGGGACGTCGAGGTGATCGCCGTGCCGCAGGGGCGCAACACCCTGGAGAGCTTGCGCGCCGCCGAAGAGCTCATGGCCGAGCGCGGGTGGGAGACAGCCGTGCTCGTGACCGACCCCTGGCACGCCCTCCGGGCCCGGACCATGGCGCGGGATGAGGGCATCGAGGCGCAGGCGTCGCCGACGCGTACGGGGCCGTCGGTACGCACCCGAGGGACTCAGGCCCGCTACATCGGCCGGGAGACCCTTGCCTACCTCTACTACCGGGCGCTCGGTGGCAGCGGCGAGTCGGGCCCCAACGCCGTCTAGTCGCGGCGGGGTGTCACCCGCGCCCGTGCAGCAGCCTGACGACCTTCACGAGCTGGCCGGTCACCTTGGCGGGCCGCTCGAACGAGGTGAGCGGCACGGGCAGCGCGAACCGCTGGCGGGTGATGGCTTTGGTGCGGGTGAACTCGCGCAGTCCGTCGTCACCGTGGATCCGCCCGAAGCCGGATTCGCCGACTCCACCGAAGGGCAGGCCGGGCACCGAGGCGAAGGCGATGACCGAGTTGACGCTCGCCATGCCGGAGCGCAGGCGCTGGGCGATCTCGACGCCGGCCTTCGACGACGCGGCGAAGACCGAGCCCGCAAGGCCGTACGACGTGGCGTTGGCCAGGCGGACGGCCTCGTCGACGTCGGCGACGCGGGTCACGGTGACCGTCGGCCCGAAGGTCTCCTGGGTGACGGCCGAGCTGGTCTCCGGCACGTCGACCAGCACGGTCGGTGCGACGAAGGCGCCGTCGACCGTGCCGCCCGTCACCGCTCGACCGCCCGAGGCGAGCGCGTCAGCGAGGTGCCGCTTGATGACGTCGATCTGGCCGGGCATGGTGATCGGTCCGTACGACGCGCCGTCTCCGGCCCCCGGCCGCAGCTTCGCGGCCCGGTCGGTGAGCTCACTCAGGAAGCCGTCGTAGCTGGCGTCCGTGACGTAGACCCGCTCGATCCCGATGCAGGTCTGACCGGCGTTGCTCATGGCCCCCCACAGGGCGGCGTCGGCGGCGGCCTTCACGTCGGCACCGTCACCGACGATCATGGCGTCCTTCCCGCCGCACTCCATGAGGATCGGGACGAGGCCCTCGGCGCAGGCCGCCATCACCTTGCGGCCCGTGGCTGACGACCCGGTGAAGGCGATCTTGTCGACGCCGGCCCGGCACAGGGCAGCCCCGGTCGGTCCCGAGCCGGTGATCAGCTGCAGCACGTGGGGGGCCTGCGGGACGGCGCGCTTCCAGGCCTCGACGAGCCAGGCGCCGACCGCGGGGGTGTGCTCGCTGGGCTTGAACACCACGGCGTTGCCGGCCGCGAGGGCGTAGGCGAGCGACCCCATGGGCGTGAAGACGGGGTAGTTCCACGGGCCGATGACGCCCACGACGCCGAGCGGGGCGTACTCGAGCGTGCTGGCCTGGTTGGCGGCCATGAGTCCCGAGCGGACCCGGCGGGACCCGAGGACACGACGGGCGTTGCGGGCCGCCCACGCGATGTGGTCGACGGCGAGGGTGATCTCGAGGACGGCGTCGGGGTAGGGCTTGCCGTTCTCGGAGTGGACCACCTTGGCGAGTTCGGGCATGCCTCGGGCGATCTCGCCCCGCCACGCCGCCAGGTGCGGCTTCCGGCCGGCGAACCCCAGCTCGCCCCACCACCTCGCGGCCTCCTGGGCGTTCGCCACCGCCGACTGCACCTGCTCGCCCGTGTGCACGGGCCAGGTCGACAGGACCGCCCCGGTCGACGGGTCGAGGGAGTCGAAGGTCTCGACCGCGGGTGCGTCCAGGGTGGCTGTCATGGGCTGAGCGTAGGTCGCGGACGTGATGCAGGCGAGCCCTGCGGGCGGTGCTGTCCGCGGACGACGTCCTGTTCGCGTCTAGCCTCTCCGCGTGGACGAGAAGACCCGGGAGCTCCGCGAGGCGCATGACGCCCTGGCTGAGTTCTACGCCGAGCGGCTGGCCAACATTCTCGACGAGATGCCGGTCGAGCGGGCCGTGCTCGGCCTGTTCCGGGACCTGGTCCTCGAGAGCGGCGTCGGCTCCTCGGTGGGTGACATCGGCTGCGGCACCGGTCGGCTGGCCCCCGTCCTTCTGGCGTACGGACTGGACCCGCACGGGGTCGACCTGTCACCCGAGATGATCCGCGTCGCCCGTCGGGACTTCCCGGACTTCCGGTTCGACGTCGCAGATGTGCGGGCTCTGCCGTTCCACGACGGCGCCTTGGCGGGTGCGCTGTGCTGGTACTCCTTGATGTACCTCTCCCCGGCTGACCGTCCGCGCGCCTTCGCCGAGCTGGCTCGCGTCGTCCAGCCGGGCGGCTACCTGGCCACCGCCTTCAAGGCAGGTGACGACACGGTTCGGCGCGCAGGACGCACTCTCGACCTCGGCGTCGAGTTCGACGTCTACTGGCTCTCGATGCACGAGATGGAGCGCCAGGTCATCGATGCGGGCTTTCGCGTCGTCCTGTCCGCAGTCCGTCCCGCTGAGCCGGACGAGGCGCAGCCGCAGGGCTACCTCATCGCGCAGCGCGTCTGAGTGCAGGCTCGAGCCAGGGGTAGGGGTCGTCGAGGTCGAGGGTCCAGCTGGTGCTGCTGTGCCGGATCGTCTCGGCGTACGGGTCGTGGGGGTCGGGGTGCGGGTCGGTGTCGTGGGGTAGTTGGGGGCCGTCGGGGTCGTCCCAGTGCGGGTCGGTCGGGTCGAGGTGCCACAGCTCGGTCTCGTGGGCGAGGGGGCTGAGCTGGTCGAGCGGGCCGGGGACCGGGGGGAGTTGCCGGGGTGGTCGGGTCCAGGGTTCGGGTGGTTGGTGGGGGGTGGGGCTGGTCCAGCTCCGGCCGGTCGGGCCGATCCAGTCGACGGTGGTCGCGGTGCGGTGCTTGGTCCAGCCGAGTTGCTTGATCCGGTGGTGGCGTCGGCACAGCGGTCCGAGCTGGCAGGTGCAGGTCGGCCCGGCGGGCCAGGCGAGGTCGTGGTCGAGGTCGCAGCGGAGGGCGCGGCAGCCGCAGCCGGGCCATTCGCACAGCGGCCGGCGGATGGTGAGCAGTCGGCGCATTCGGGTCGGGACGCGGTAGGGCCCGGGTGTGCCTGCTGGATGGCCGGCTAGGAGCAGTCGGGGTAGCGGTCGGGCCCGATCTGACGGTGGGCCCGGATCGTTGGGTGGGCCGGCATCCTCGCCCGAGGCGGAGTCCTCCGAGGCGGTGTCTTCCGAGGTGGTGTCCGGGTCCGGGTCCGGATCGCCGGGTTGGCCGCGACCGTCGTGTGGCGGGCCGGCTCTGTCGCGGATCGGGTGGTCGTCGGGGTGGCGGGGGTGCGCCGGGCCGGGTGATGCGGTCGCGAGCTGGTGCAGGGCTTGCCTGAGCGAGGTGGGGTCGTTCCGGGTCGGGGTCACGGTGGTGTCGGCGACCGCGACGGGGATCCCGTCCTGGTCGGTCCAGACGGCCCGCAGGGTCGGGGCTGCGAGCAGGAGCGCGTCGAGCAGGTCCGGCTCGAGGGGTCCGTGGCCGATGAGTTCGGCGAGCTCACCGGTCGTGCCGAGGGCCGCTCCGAGCGGGACCAGGACGGACAGGGCCGCGCCGCACGGCACCGGCGACCCGGGGAGGCACCCGCACCCCGCCCCGCCACCGCCCGGGTGCCGCCCGGCGTAGCCGCCCCGGGGGCACGGGCAACCCTGCGCCTCGCCCCCGGTCCCGCCCCCGATCGCGGCCGGCTGGTGGAACGGGTCTTGGTCGTCGGGCGTCGCCGGGACGGGGTGGCGGCCCAGGAGCAGGTCGACCAGCGCGTCGAGCCGGCGTTTGCCGGCCGGCCGGTCATCGGCGCTGCCGACGGGTTCGGCGCACGCCCGGATCCGGGACAGACAAGCGTGGGCGTCCGGTCCGGACAGGCCCCGGGCGAACAGCTCGACCAGCCCGTCCTCGCCGCGCCGGTAGTCAACGTCAGCCTCGGCCTGCCGGTCCTTGCGCCGTTCGACCGCCCCGTCAGGGTCGGCGGTGATCACCCAGCCGGTGATCAGCCTGCGGAGCCGGGCCGGCGGGCGCACCACCGACCGTTTCGCGTCGGCGATGAGCTGACCCTTGATCCGATGCCACACCTCGAACACGACTACGTCAGGCAACGGTTGGAGCAGGTCGACGACCGCGCCGGCCTGCTCGATGGTGAGCAACCCGCAGTCCAACGCCTCCAAAGCCCCCGGCAGCTCGGCCAGCAGCAACGCCCCGGTCAGCAACTCACCGGCCCGGTGCTCCGAGCAGCCCAGCGTCAACGCCAGCTGGGCCTGGACGCCCAGGCCCATCCCGCCCCGCGAGCACGTCCGGTGCAGCACCAGCACCTCACGCAGCACCTCGGCGTGCAACGCCGACCGGCCGACCTCCAACATCGACAACCGGCCCTCGACAGCCACCAGCGCCCCCACGTCCAACCCACGAGAGATGACCTGCTGACCGACCGGCATGACACAACCCTAGAACCGACCTCCGACAGTTCCGGGCGTCGACTTCGTCGCAGCGCGAGTGAGATTCGTACGACGTGAGCTCCGTCAGCGGCGGGCATGCACTCGGCGACTGAGCCACCGGATGCGTGCGCCCGAAAACCACCTGACACGAACTGGGCCACGTCCTACCGTCACCTCCGTCGCAGTCGTTCGAACTGCCCCGCCAGGAGGAGGTCAGGCCATGGAAGCCGTCGCCCGCACCTCCAGCCTCCCGGCGGCCTGACGCACCCACGCTCGGCCGCTCCTCCACGAGCAAGGGCCTTGCGTTGAACCTTCCTGGAACACCCCCCACCGCAGCACTCCCGCCCGGGACCCGCCTCGCACGCCTCGTCCGGGTAGACCGCTCCGCCTACGACGTGCACACCGAGGACGGTCCGAGGCGGCTCCCGGCCCTGCCACCGGAGCGTGACGCCACCGTCGGCGACTGGCTGGCCGTCGACGACGAGCAGGTCGTCACGGTGCTGCCTCGTACGTCCCTGCTCACCCGAGGCGCCTCGTCCGGGGTCAGTCGACCGCAGCCGCTCGCGGCGAACGTCGACGTCGTCCTCGTCTGCTCGAGCCTGGGCGCCCGTGTCCCGGTCCGCAGGATCGAGCGCTTGCTCGCCCTGGTGTGGGAGAGCGGCGCGACGCCCGTGGTCGTCCTGACCAAGTCGGACCTGCACCCGGACCCGGTGGCCGCCGTCGCTGCAGTCCAGCCGCACGCGCCGGGCGTCGACGTGCTCGCCGTCGATGCCGCGTCGGGCGCTGTCGACCTCCTCAGGCCGTACGCCGAGGCGGGCACGACGCTGGCCCTGCTCGGAGCGTCTGGAGCGGGGAAGTCGACGATCGTCAACGCGCTCGCCGGGCGCGAGCTCATGCCCACCGGGGACGTCCGTCACGTCGACGGCAAGGGCCGGCACACGACGACGCACCGCGAGCTGGTCGAGCTGCCCACGGGCGCGGTCGTCATCGACACCCCCGGACTGCGCGGGGTAGCCCTCTCCGGCTCGGAAGAGGGCCTGGCCAAGGCCTTTTCAGACGTGGAGGAGCTAGCGGCCGCATGCCGCTTCGCCGACTGCGGCCACAACGGCGAGCCGGGTTGTGCGGTCCAGGCGAGCCTCGACGCCGGCGATCTGTCCGAGGTGCGCATGGAGTCGTGGCGGCACCTCCAGCGCGAGCTCGCCTGGCAGGCCCGGCGCACCGACGCGCGGCTGCGCCAGCAGGAGAAGCAGCGCTGGAAGGTGATCCACCTCCAGCAGCGGGCCGGGCGAGGGCGCCGCGATTAGGCTCTCCTGGTGAAGCTCGAACGGTGCCCGACGGCCTGCGATGACCCGACACTTCGATGACCTACGACGACGCGGCGAGGGCCCGGCTGGTTCCCGAGCAGGGGCAGCGACCGGGGCGTACGTCCTTCCAGCGCGACCGGGCGCGCGTCCTGCACTCGGGAGCACTGCGCCGGCTCGCCGGCAAGACGCAGGTCGTGGAGCCGGGCGGGCCGGGCATCGCGGTTCCACGCACGCGGTTGACCCACTCGTTGGAGTGCGCCCAGGTGGGCCGTGAGCTAGGAGCCGCCCTCGGGGCCGACCCGGACCTCGTGGACGCAGCCTGCCTGGCTCACGACCTTGGTCACCCGCCGTACGGCCACAACGGCGAGACCGCCCTCAACGAGGTTGCCCTGCCGGCAGGCGGTTTCGAGGGCAATGCCCAGTCGCTCAGGGTGCTCGTCCGGCTCGAGGTCAAGGTCGCGGGCGCAGGCCTCAACCTCACCCGAGCGACCCTCGACGCTGCGACGAAGTACCCCTGGGACCGGTCCACCGGCGAGTCGCAGGGGACGTCGAAGTACGGCGCCTACGACGACGACGCCGAGGTCTTCTCATGGGTCCGCGAGGGGGTTCCTGAGGGACGGCGCTCCCTCGAGACGCAGGTCATGGACTGGGCCGACGACGTCGCCTACTGCGTGCACGATCTGGAGGACGGGATCGTGGCCGGTCTCGTCCGCCCCGCCGACTTCGCCGACCCGGACGAGCAGGTGGCGTTGTGCGAGCTCGCCGCCGCCCACTACAGCGACGAGAGCGCCGGCAACCTCCAGGAGGTCCTCGCCGGCCTGCGGCGGCTGGCCAGCTGGCCCACTGGCTACGACGGGACGGCCGCCTCCCAGGTGATGCTCAAGGCTGCGACGAGCACCCTCATCGGCCGGTTGTGCGAGGGCTCCCAGGCCGCCACCCAGGAGCAGTACGGGACCGAGCCCCTCTGCCGCTACGAGGCCGACCTCATCGTCCCGCGCAAGAGCATGGCCGAGGCCGCGCTGCTCAAGGCCGTGGCCGCCCGCTACGTGATGGCCCGCCCGGGCGTGCGGGCCGCTCAGGAGCGGGAGCGCCAGGTCGTGTCAGAGCTCGTCGGCCTCCTGGCCGATCGCGGCGAGGCGGCCCTCGAGCCTGCGCACGCCGAGGCGTGGCGGTCCGCGGTGGACGATCAGGCGCGACTGCGGGCCGTGGTCGACCAGGTGGCGTCCCTCACCGACGCCGCCGCCGCCGGGCTGCACGCCCAGCTCGAGGGGGCCTGACCCCGGTCTGCCGGACCCGGCCCGGCGGCGGCCGTTGCGCCATAGACTGCGGACCGGGTCCACTTCCCCCAGTGGGGCCTCCCGGCGCGTGCACGGCGAGAGGGGACGGCTGTGGCTGGTCGCATCCGCGACGAGGACGTCGTCCTCGTCCGTGAGCGGGCCGCCATCGCCGACGTGATCGGTGAGGCCGTCCAGCTGCGCCCAGCCGGTGGGGGACGTCTCAAGGGCCTGTGCCCGTTCCACGACGAGAAGTCGCCGTCGTTCAACGTCAACCCCGCGCTCGGCTTCTACATGTGCTTCGGCTGCGGCGAGTCCGGCGACGTGATCAGCTTCGTCCGCAACACCGAGCACCTGTCCTTCGTCGAGACGGTCGAACGCCTCGCCAGCCGCTACGGCGTGCAGCTGCAGTACGAGCAGGGCTCGGCCGCTGCCGGCCGGCAGACCTCCCAGCGCACCCGGTTGGTCGCTGCCCACCGCGAGGCCGCCGCCTTCTACGCCGAGCAGCTGGGTTCCGCCGAGGCCGTTGTCGGCCGGCAGTTCCTCGCCGAGCGGGGCTTCGACCGGGACGCCGCTGCCACCTACGGCGTCGGCTACGCGCCGCAGGGCTGGGACGTCCTGGTCAAGCACCTTCGCTCGAAGGGCTACAGCAACGAGGAGCTGCTGCTCGGTGGGCTCGCCTCCGAGGGACGCCGCGGACCGGTCGACCGCTTCCGGGGCCGCCTGGTCTGGCCGATCCGTGACCTCGCCGGCGACGTCGTGGGCTTCGGTGCCCGCAAGCTCTCCGAGGACGACACCGGCCCCAAGTACCTCAACACCTCCGAGACGCCGATCTACAAGAAGAGCTCCGTGCTGTACGGACTGGACGTCGCCAAGAAGGAGATCGCCCGGCGGCGGCAGGCCGTGATCGTGGAGGGTTACACCGACGTGATGGCCTGCCACCTGGCTGGTGTCCCGACAGCCGTCGCCACGTGCGGCACCGCCTTCGGTTCGGACCACATCGGGTTGATCCGCCGGCTGCTCATGGACCAGGACGAGATGCGCGGCGAGGTGGTGTTCACCTTCGACGGCGACGCAGCAGGGCAGAAGGCAGCCCTCAAGGCCTTCGGCGAGGAGCAGCGCTTCGTCACCCAGACCTTCATCGCGGTCTCCCCGGACAGCATGGACCCGTGCGAGCTCCGGCTGGCTCGCGGTGACGTCGCGGTCCGCGACATGGTGGCCGCCCGGGTTCCGCTGGTCGAGTTCGCTCTGCGGTCTGTGCTCACCGGCTACGACCTCGAGACAGCTGAGGGACGGGTGGGTGCGCTCGCCAAGGCGGCGCCGCTGGTGGCTCAGATCAAGGACCGGGCCCTTCGTCCGGAGTACGCCCGTCGACTGGCCGGGTGGCTCGGCATGGAGGTGGAGCCGGTCGCGTCCCGGGTGGCCGAGCTGACCGGTGGGGGACAGGCGCCCGCCCAGCGCCGCAGGCCGGCGCCGGTCCAGGCCGATGCGGCCGCGATCACCGTCGAGCGCGAACTGGTGAAGCTGGCCGTGCAGTTCCCGGTGCTCGTGGCTCCCCAGTACGACGCCCTCGACGACGAGTGCTTCACCTCGTTGCAGCTCCAAGCGGTGCACCAGACGATCGCCAAGGCGGGCGGCACGACCACGACCCCCGGCGGCGAGCCGTGGGTGACCAACCTGCTCGAGAGCGCGCCGGACGACGAGGTGCGGTCCTTCATCACCCGGCTCGCGGTCGAAGCTCCGCTGTCCGACCTCGAGCCGGACGACCGCTACGCCGGTGCGGTGCTCGCCCGGGTGCAGGAGCTGGCGGCGACCCGGGCGACGGCCAGCACCAAGGCGACGCTGCAGCGGGTCAACCCTGAGGAGGAGCCCGAGCGCTACTCGCGGCTGTTCTCCGAGCTGATCAGCCTCGAGGCGACCGTGCGGGCCCTGCGTGAACGCGGGATCGGTGCCCTGTGAAGGTGAGCGCTGTGAAGGTGAGCGCTGCGAACGCTGCCCGATCCGTACGGGTCCCGGACGGCTCGGATCGATGACCGAGCCGGCCCCGTTGCCCCCGTCCGCCGAGGTGACGCTCGCGGTCGGGTCGCCCGAGGTCCAGGCGCTGCTCCTGCTGGGTCGCAAGGCCGGGTCGCTGACCGCCGACGAGGTGACGGAGGCGCTCGTCGCCGGGGACCTGCCCGCCGAGGCACTCGACGCGGTCCTGCTGGCGCTGCGGGGTGCGGGCATCGAGGTCGTCGAACCGTCCGACGACGATGACGAGCCGGACGCGGCTGGTCCCCGCCCCGATGCCTCACGCGCCGACCTCGGGGGCCAGACGAGCGACCCGGTCCGCCTCTACCTGCGGCAGATCGGCAAGGTCGCGCTGCTCACCGCGGCTGACGAGGTCGAGCTGTCCAAGACGGTCGAGGCCGGTCTGTTCGCGGCGGAGAAGCTCACCGAACCGGGGCTCTCAGCCGCCCTGTGCCGCGACCTCGAGGTGCTGGCCAACCGCGGGGTCCTCGCCAAACGACGTCTGGTCGAGGCCAATCTGCGTCTGGTCGTCAGTATCGCCAAGCGCTACGTCGGTCGTGGGATGCCGTTCCTCGACCTCATCCAGGAGGGCAACCTCGGCCTGATCCGCGCGGTCGAGAAGTTCGACTACACCAAGGGGTTCAAGTTCTCGACGTACGCGACGTGGTGGGTGCGGCAGGCCATCACGAGGGCGATCGCTGACCAGGCGCGCACGATCCGGATCCCCGTGCACATGGTCGAGACGATCAACAAGGTGCTGCGCCACCAGCGGCAGATGATTCAAGCGCTCGGCCGTGAGCCGACAGCCGAGGAGCTCTCCGTCGAGGTCGACCTGCCGCCGCAGAAGATCCGTGACGTGCTGCGCCTCGCCCAGGAACCGGTGTCCCTGGACACCCCCATCGGGACGGCCGAGGACTCGCACCTCGGTGACTTCATCGAGGACGCCAATGCCGTCGTCCCCGGAGACGCCGTCTCGTTCCTGCTGCTGCAGGAGCAGCTCACGACGGTCCTGCACGAGCTGTCCGAGCGCGAGCAGAAGGTCATCGAACTGCGGTTCGGCTTGACGGACGGCCGGCCGAGGACGCTCGAGGAGGTCGGGCAGGAGTTCGGTGTCACGCGCGAGCGGATCCGGCAGATCGAGGGCAAGACGCTGATGAAGCTCCGCCAGCCGGGCCGGGCGGGCAAACTGCGCGAGTTCCTCGACTAGCCACCACGCCTAGGCTCGCGGTCATGCTCCGCTTCGGACGTCGCCAGCTGCCAGAGGCGGTCCGGGCCCTGTCGCTCGATCCCGGTGAGCGGCGGCTCGCCTGGGCGCTCCGTGACGATGATGGTGCGGTCGTGGCGACCGATCTGGGCCTGTGGCTGGCCTGCGACCCCGCTGAACCTGCTGGCCGGCTCGACTGGGCCGACATCGAGCGGGTGAGCTGGAAGCGCCCGGTGCTGACCGTCTTCGGCATCGCACCGGTCACGGGCACCGGCAAGCGCAGTGAGGTCGACCTGCTCGAGGGGAGCGACCTCCCAGAGGTCGTCCGCAGTGCCGTCACGGCCAGCATCGGTTGGTCATCGCACTACCGGCTACATCCGAGCGGGGGAGTGCGGGTCGTCGGGCGGCGCCGACCCGGGCGAGAGGTGCTCGACTGGCAGCTCGTCTACGACGCAGACACCGACCCTGACGACCCAGCCGTTCGGGAGCAGGCCGAGCAGTTAGGAGCGGACGCGCGCCGGACCATCGGGTGACCTCGTGTCGGGCGCACCGTCAGCTGGCGAGGCGCTCGGCTGCGGCCGGTTCACGCAGGAGCGCCAGCACAGCGCCCTCGATCGCGCCTTGGAAGGCCGGCGAACCGTACGACGCGTCCTGACCCAGCGCCTCGAGATCCTGAGCGATGGTGACCCCGTCGGCGTAGAGGTCGACGATCCGCGGGTCGATGTAGCTGGCTCGGCAGACAGCAGGGGTGTTGCCCAGCTGACCGGCGACCTCGCAGATGACCCGGCTCACGGCGCGCTTGCGGGCGGTGGGACTTTCGGCGTGCGTCGAGACCGCGAGACCGACGGCAGCCATGACCGTGGCCGACCAGGTCCGGAAGTCCTTGGCAGTGTCGTCACCCCCGGTCGCCCTGCGCAGGTAGTCGTTGATGTCGGTGCTCTTCACATCCACCCACGCAGCCGCACGGCCGGGACCGCTGCGGTAGGCGAGCAACTCGGGCCCGCCGGCTCGTCGCTGCTTGAGCTGGCGTACGACCGCACCGACCTCGGGTTCGACGATCGACTTGTGCCAGAGCTTGCCGCTCTTGCCGAGGTAGTCGAAGACGACGGTCGGATCACCGGTGGTGCTCGTCGTGACGGTGACGTGCTCCTTGCGCAGGGTCGCGAGGCCGTACGACTGGTTCTCGTTGGCGTACTGCTCGCCCCCGATGCGGAAGAAGCCCAGGTCGAGCAGCCGCACCGCGCAGGCGAGGACCCGCTTGCGCGGGAGACCGTCGAGACCGAGGTCGTCCCGGATGCGCTCGCGGGCGGCGGGGAGGCGGGCGCCGAAGTCGAGGATCCGGTCGTGCTTGGCGAGGTCGCGCTGGAGCCGCCACGCGTCGTGGTAGCGGTACTGGCGCCGACCCTTGACGTCGACCCCGGTCGCCTGGATGTGGCCGGTCGCCACTGAACAGATCCAGACGTCGTCCCAGGCCGGGGGGAGGACGAGCTCCTGGATCCGCTGCACGACGGCCGGGTCGCGCACCGGGTGTCCGGCGGCGTCGACGTAGCGGAAGCCCTTGCCTGCCCGGACACGACGGAGCCCCGGGCCGGAGCAAGACACGCGTCGTAGACGAACCACGACGTTCGCCTACCCCGGCCCGGGGTCGGTCAGACCTCGGGTACGACGTGCATGGCTGCTTCCTCCGCGGAGTAGCCACCGAGGTCGGTGCCGACGTCAGTCGCCACCATGTCGGGTTCGGTGTCGCCTCGAACACCCTCGTCAGGCTCCACGATCCTCCCGACGCCCTGACCCGCACGCTCGCCGAACGGTGTGTCGGCGCCGTCAGACTCGTCTGCCGGAAGATCGACAGCAGCGACCACGTCCGGGACCTCACGGTCGAGCCGCCCGGTCAAGGACTCGCCGTCGCGCTGCTCGGCAGCTGTGGTGCCGAACTCGTCAACGGCCACCGCGGTGTCGTGAGGTGGCTCGACGACGGCCTCGCTGTCGCCGCTCTCGAGCTGACCTGGCGAGGACGAGCCCGAGTCCGGGATGCCCTCGGCCTCAGCCTCGGAGGGCCGCTCAGGGACCCGACCGGTCACAGGCGGCTGGTGTCGGAAGCCGTCTCGCTCGGGGAGGCACCCGACATGGGCTTCGGGGTCACCACGGGCATGGCCGACGTCGCCGACTTATCGCCGGACGTCGAAGGAGCCGTCGTGGTCGCGGGTGTCGACAGCGGCGGCGGGACCGTGGTGGACGGGCCCAGGTCGACGACCACGTCAGCCTTCGGCTCGCTCTTGCCGGTCTTGTCCGACAGGGTCTCGACCTTGTCGTTGATGGTCTGCTTCGCGGTGTCCGCGACTCCAGAAGCAGTGCCCTTGACGGTGGAGGTCGCGTTCTGCACGGCGGGCTTGCCGGCGAACTCGTTGAACTTCTGCTGCATCTGGTTGTAGCGCTCCGTGCCGGCCTTGGCGCCGAGGACGTAGCCGGCACCGAAGCCGGCGAACAGGGTGAGCTTCTTGAACATGTTGCCTCCAGAGGCGCGTCGAACGGATGTCTAGATCCGCCCCTACCCAGCCGCGCGCGGTCCACCACCTGGCCCGGCGATCTATGGAGGGGGGATGTCCCAGGGGTAGCTCGTCAAGGCGTCCCACTGGTCGTCGCTGACCTTCTCGATGGTCCACAGGCTCGCCCCCACGGCGCCACCCCGCTTGGCCGCGTCCAGGAAGCGCCAGGTCTCGGCCCGGGTCGGCAGCCCGTGCCGGCCACCCTCGCTGCCCATGTCGTAGGCCTGGCCCACAGGGGCCACCGGGAGCATGCGACCCAGCTCGGCCAGCGACTGCTCGACCAGGGCGCCCGGTTCGGTGCACGACCAGTAGACCATCGGGACGAACAGGTCGGAGTAGGCGCCGAAGGCGCTGTAGGGGAAGCTCTCCAGCCGCCGCTGGGTCGGCCGCGGGACCGTCGCGGCCACGGGACGGTCGCCGGCGTACGCCCGTACGTGGGACAGGTAGAGCTCGACGCGCTGCGCCGTCGCATAGGTCCCTTCGGCCGTCGTCTCCACGTCGGGGGCGAACCCGTCGATCCCGGCCTCGAGGGCGGTCCGTGCTCGGGCGGCGTCGGCGAGCGGGTCGGACAGGAAGGGGAAGTCCCACGCGACGACCTTGAGGCCGGCGGCGTGGGCAGCGGGCACGAGCTGGGGCAGGACGAGGTCGCCGTAGTAGCCCTGACGACTGCCCCCGGTGCGCACCCAGATGGTGCGCAGGCCAGCCGCGCGGGTGCGCTCGACGACGGCGGGGACGTCCAGCTCGGTCTTCGGCCAGTTGGTGACCCAGATGCCCTTGCCGACGACGGCGTCGAGACTGCTCGCCTTGGGCCCTGCGGGCAGCGGCGCAGGCAGGTCGGCGTCGGCGACCACGGGCGGCGGCAGCACCTTCGGCGCCGAGGGGGAGCTGGGCGCTCGAGGCGCGGTGGGGCAGCCCTCCTGCGGGGGTTCCGGGGCTGCGGCAGCGAGCTCTGCCGCAGCAGGCGTAGCAGGCGCAGCAGGAGCGGCAGCTGCGGGTGCTGCTGGAGACGGAGCGGCCAGTGTGTCCGGCAGCTCGAACACTGCGGCAGGTCCCGGTGTGAGGATCTGGGGTACGGGGTTGATCTCGAGCCTCGGCAGCGCGTCTGGGCTCGGGACCGAGGCGGGCGGGGTCGTTGAAACCGTCGTGCTGCTCGTGTTGCTCATGCCGTCCACGGTCACCGTGCTCAGCGCAGCAGCCCCGACGATCAGTACGGCTGCGATCGCCAGGAGGCGTTCGGGGCGGCGCAGCACCGGGTCAGTCTCAGTCATCCGGGGGGCGTTGTCTGCCCGGTCGAGGGTGAACGTCTGGTGCGCTAGCCTTGGCCCCCGCAGCCGGCCTCGCCGGCGCGATCCCCCGTAGCTCAATTGGCAGAGCATGCGACTGTTAATCGCAGGGTTTCTGGTTCAAGTCCAGACGGGGGAGCCACTGTCTCGGGCTGCCTGACCTGAAGGCTCCAGTCAGCCGGGCCGGGGCGCAGACGGGGCGGGTACCCAGCTCGGCGTGCGCTTGTCGAGCAGGGCCGCAATGCCCTCGCGGGCTTCGTCGGAGCCGAAGCGGTCGACCGACAGCGCCTCCATGCGGCGCAGGTCTCCGGTCAGGTCGTCTCCTGGCACGGCGTCGATCAGTGTCTTGGTCGCGGCCAGCGCACCCGGTGCCCCGCGGACCAGTTGCGCAACGAGCTCGTCGACGGTCGGGTCGAGCTCGTCGTCGGCGACTGCGCGATCGAGCAGGCCGACCTGCTGGGCGCGGGTGCCGTCGAACGGCTCTCCGGTCAGGAACAGCTCGCGAGCCGCCTGGCGCGGCATCCGGCGCAGGCACGGCACGGCGATGATGGCCGGGGCCACACCGATGCGGACCTCGCTGAAGCCGAAGGTGGCCCGCGTCAGGCCGACTGACAGGTCGCAGGCCGCGATCAGCCCGAGACCTCCGGCGCGGGCCGCGCCGTTGACCCGGGCGATCACGGGGAGCGGGCCCTGCATGACGAGGGCGAGGATGTCGGGCAGCCCGACGACCGGTGGCCCGCCGCCCGCCCGCTGCTCCTTGAGATCGGCGCCTGAGCAGAAGACCGGGCCCTCGCCGGTCAGCACCACCGCGCGTACGTTCGGGTCCTGGGTCGCGTCGACGAGGGCCCCGTGGAGCTGCTCCAGCAGTGCCCTGGACAGCGCGTTGCGGTTGTGCGGGCTGTCGAGGGTGATGACGGCCGCGCCGGCCCGGCGCTCGACCCGGACCAGCGGCGCTGTCTCAACCACGGAACTGCCCCCGCAGGTCGGCCTTCTGCACCTTGCCCGTGGCGGTCTTGGGCAGAGCCTGGACGACGTGCACGGCCTTGGGCACCTGGAAGCCCCCGAGCCGCGTGCGGCAGTGCGCCATCAGGCGCTCGGCCAGCGCTACCGCGTCCGCGGACGGATCGGCAGCGACCACGACGGCGGTGACCGCTTCGCCCCAGCGGTCGTCGGGCACGCCGATGACGGCTGCCTCGGTGATCTCGGCGCTGCTCAGCAGGACCCGCTCGACCTCCACCGAGGAGACGTTCTCGCCGCCGGTCTTGACCATGTCCTTGACCCGGTCGCTGAACCAGACGACGCCTTCCTCGTCGAGGTGCCCGACGTCGCCGCTGTGCAGCCAGCCGTGGGCGAAGGCGGCGGTGTTGGCGGCCGGGTCGTTCCAGTAGCCGCTCATGACGTGCGGGCCGCGGTAGACGATCTCCCCCGTCTCCCCGGTCGGGAGCAGGGCACCGGCGGGGTCCATGATCTGGGTGTCGACCGTGACGACCGACGGCCCCCACGAGGCGGCCTTGGTGTGCTGGTGCGACGGCCACTGGAACACCGTCGCCGGCACGCACTCGGTCTGCCCGGAGCCCAGCAGGACCGCGGCGTTGGGGAAGGCCCCCGCGATCGCGGCGATGCGCTCGGCCGGCATCGGCGCCATGGCGTAGATGCACAGCCGCACCGAGGTGAGGTCGCGCTGGCGCAGAGTCGGCGAGGCCAGCACGGCGGCATACATCATCGGCAGCAGCATCACGTGGGTGGCCCGGCGGCGCTCGACGGTGTCGAGCCAGCTCTCGGCGTCGAACCCCGCTGGCAGGACTGCCGTGCCGCCCGTCAGCAGCAGCGGGATCAGCAGCGTGTCCAGGGCCGTCGTGTGGAACAGCGGCAGCACGATCGGGCTGACGGAGGGGTTCTCGCCCCGCGAGTGCCCGACTTGCATGGCGCTGCTCAGAGCGCCGACGTGCACCGACAGGTGGCTGGTCAGCACGCCCTTGGGGCGGGCTGTCGTGCCGGAGGTGTAGAGGCAGTGGACCGTGTCGCGGTCCTCGACGAGCACTCGCAGCGGCGTCGGGTCGGTCGCGATGTCGTCCCAGGCGGTGACGGTCCGGCCGGCGACCTGGGCGGGTGCGTCCCCGGTGACGATCACGTCATGCAGGTGCGGGACCTCGGGCAGCACCCGCTCGAGCAGCGGCAGGAACGCCGCGTCGGCCACGACGGTGCGGACGCCGGAGTCGGACAGGATCCAGGCGATGTCCTCCGGCGCCAGCATGAGGTTGACCGGTAGCGCCACGATGCCCGCCTTGGCGCAGCCGAAGAACGACGCAGGGAACCGCCAGGTGTTGCCGAGCAGGAACGCCACCGGCTCCTGGCGCTGCAGGCCCCGCCCGAGCAGTCCACGACCGAGGGCCTCGGCGGCGGCGTCGAGCTCGGCGTAGGTCACCTCCCGTCCGGTCGGGTCGACGACCGCGGTGCGGTCACCGAACAGGGCCGCCGATCGGGTCAGCAGGTCGCCGACGACGAAGCGGGTCGCTAGGTTGAGCTCGAGCGGGTCGACTCCGGACAGGTCAGGACGCACGGTCTTCTCCTTCGGACGGCTGCTCGACGACGGCGAGGACCGCGCCGGTCTCCACCTGCTGGCCCACGGTGACCGCCAGCTGGGTGACTACCCCAGCGGCTGGTGCTGTCAGCGGGTGCTCCATCTTCATCGCTTCCAGCACGACGACCAGCTGGCCGGCCGTCACCTGCTCTCCCTCGGTGACCGCCACGCGGGTGACGGTCCCGGGCATGCTCGCGGTCAGCGAGCCGGCCGCGACGAGGGCCTGGGGCGAGGGGAAGCGCGGCTGCTCCACGAAAGCCGAGGCGCCGTCGGCGTCGTCGACGAACAGCCGTTCTCCGTCGAGCGCGACATCGACCGTTCTGCGGTGGCCCTCGGCGACCAGGACGAGGCGGACGTCTCGCGGGCCGCGCACCTCGGTGCGCAGCACCTGCACGTGCAGCGATTCGCCGTCGACCTCGGCGCGCAGCCCGTCCCGGTCCCAGCTGTAGTGCACCGTCGCGGTGTCGAAGACCGTCTGCTGCGGGGCCGTCGGGTTGTTGCGCCAGCCGGACGGGAGCCCGGCCAGCACCGGTGCGGTGGCTCGGCGGAGCGCGGCCGCTGCCAGCGCTGCCGCCAGCGCGTGCCGGCGGCGTGCGTCGGGGCCCGCCAGCGGCGCGGCCAGCACGTCGAGCCCGTGCCGATCCAGGAAGCTCGTGTCGGTCTGGCCGGCAAGGAACGCCGGTGAGCGCAGGACGTGGACGAGCAGGTCACGGTTGGTCGTCAGCCCGTGCAGGCGAGCACGGGCGAGGGCGCCGGCCAGCGCGAGGCTCGCAGACGTCCGGTCAGGCCCCCAGGCGACGACCTTGGCCAGCATCGGGTCGTAGTGCACCCCGATCTCGCTGCCGTCCTGCACGCCGCTGTCGAGCCGGATTCCCGGCCCGGACGGCGTACGGAACACGGTGTCCGCCGGGACGTAGAAGCGGGTGAGCCGACCGGACTGCGGCAGCCAGCCCCGTTGCGGGTCCTCGGCGTACAACCGCACCTCGACCGCGTGGCCGGTCAGCGTCGGCTGCAGCGCCTGCGGCGGCAGGGGCCGCCCGGCTGCGACCTCGAGCTGCAGCCGCACCAGGTCCAGGCCCGTGACCGCCTCGGTGACCGGGTGCTCGACCTGCAGGCGCGTGTTGACCTCGAGGAAGAAGAAGTCGCCGTCCTCGGCGAGCAGGAACTCGACCGTCCCCGCGCCGACGTAGTCCAGGACGCGGGCCGCGCGAACGGCGGCGTCCTGCAGCCGCGCGCGCAGCGCCTCGTCGACCGCTGGCGAGGGTGCCTCCTCCACGACCTTCTGGTGCCGCCGCTGGATGGAGCACTCCCGCTCGAACAGCGCGACGACGTTGCCGTGCATGTCGCCGAAGACCTGCACCTCGACGTGCCGGGGACGTTCGACCAGCCGCTCCAGGAAGACCGTGCCGTTGCCGAAGGCCGAGGTGGCCTCCCGCCGGGCCCCCTCGACGGCGTCGGCCAGCTCGGTGGGAGAACGCACCTCGCGCATCCCGCGCCCGCCGCCGCCGTACGACGCCTTGACCAGCACCGGGTAGCCGATCTGCTCGGCGGCGTCGGCGAGACCGCGAACGGACAGGCCGGTCGCGTCGACGCTCGGCAGCGTGGGCACTCCCGCCTGCGCCATGAGCTCCTTGGCGGCCAGCTTGCTGCCCATCGCCTCCACGGCCTCAGGACTCGGACCCACGAAGACCGGGCCGGCCTCCCGCACCGCGCGCGCGAAGCCGGCGTTCTCGGACAGGAAGCCGTACCCCGGGTGTACGCAGTCGGCACCGGTGTCCAGGGCGGCCTGCACGACGAGGTCGCCCCGCAGGTAGGTCTCGGCCGGTGTGCTGCCCGGGAGCCGCACGGCCACGTCAGCCTCGGCGACGAAGGGTGCGTCGGCGTCGGGGTCGGAGTAGACGGCGACGGTGCGCAGGCCCATGGCGCGTGCGGTGGCGAACACCCGGCGGGCGATCTCACCGCGGTTGGCCACCAGGACGCAGCGCAGCACCCGCTCCTGGCCGCCCACTCGGCCGCCGGTCGGCGCCGTCACAGCCGGAACACCCCCCACCCGTCGTGCAGTCCCTGGACGGGGCAGTTGTCGATGACGGACAGGGCCAGCCCGAGGACGGTGCGGGTGTCGCGCGGGTCGATGATGTCGTCGTCGTAGAGCCGGCCGGACAGGAACAGGGCCAGCGACTCCGCTTCGATCTGCTGCTCGATAGCCGCTTTCATGACCGCCGCGGCCTCCTCGTCGTAGTCGCGCCCCTGCGCCTGCGCGCTGGCCCGGCCGACGATGTCCATGACGCCGGCCAGCTGCGCCGGCCCCATGACGGCGCTCTTGGCGTTGGGCCAGGTGAACAGGAAGCGAGGGTCGTAGGCGCGCCCGCACATGCCGTAGTTGCCGGCGCCGTAGGAGGCGCCGATGTTGACGGTCAGGTGGGGGACCTTGCTGTTGGACACGGCGTTGATCATCTGCGACCCGGCCTTGATGATCCCGCCCTGCTCGTACTCCGTGCCGACCATGTAGCCGGTGGTGTTCTGCAGGAACAGCAGCGGCGTGTCGGTCTGGTTGGCCAGCTGGATGAACTGGGCGGCCTTCTCGGCGTCCGGCCGGAACAGCACCCCGCGGGCGTTGGCCAAGACCCCGATCGGGTAGCCGTGGATGCTCGCCCAGCCGGTGACCAGCGAGGTGCCGTAGAGCGGCTTGTGCTCGTCGAACCGGCTGCCGTCGACCACCCGGGCGAGCACGTCGCGCGGGTCGAGCGGCTGACGGAGATCCGTCGGCGCGAGGTCGAGCAGCTCGTCCGGGTCCTTCAGTGGTGGGTCGGCCGGGCGGGACGGGCCTGGCCCGCGTTTGCGCCAGTTGAGGTTGCGCACGACCTGACGGCCGAGCCGGATCGCATCGACCTCGTCGACGGCCAGGTGGTCGGCGCTACCCGAGGTGCGGGCGTGCATCGCTGCGCCACCCAGCGACTCGTCGTCAGCGTCCTCACCGGTGGCCATCTTCACCAGCGGCGGCCCTGCGAGGAACACCTTGCTGCGCCCGTCGATCATGACGACGTGGTCGCTCATGCCGGGGACGTAGGCGCCGCCGGCGGTGCTGTTGCCGAAGACCAGGGCGATCGTCGGGATGCCCTTGGCGGACAGCCGCGTCAGGTTGCGGAACCCGCGGCCACCGGGGATGAAGATCTCCGACTGGGTCGGCAGGTCGGCGCCGCCGGACTCGACGAGGCTGATGTACGGCAGCCGGTTGGTCTCGGCGATCTCGTGCGCCCGCCCGCCCTTGCGCAGCGTGTACGGGTTCGACGTCCCGCCTCGCACAGTGGGGTCGTTGGCGACGACCATCACCTCGACGCCCTCCACGACGCCGATCCCGGTGACCGTGCTGGCGCCGACCGGGAAGTCGGTGCCCCACGCGGCGTACGGCGAGAGCTCGAGGAACGGGCTGTCGCGGTCGAGCAGCAGCTCGATGCGCTCCCGCGCGGTCAGCTTGCCGCGGGCGCGGTGCCGGGCGAGGGACTTCTCGCTCCCGCCGACGTTGGTCTGCGCCCGCAAGTCGGCCAGCTCGCTCAGCCGTTCCAGCAGCGCAGCGCGGTTCTCCGCGGCGCGCGGCCCGGTCACGCCCGTCCGCCTCTCGACAGCAGGGACGTCGGCAGAAGGGACGCTGGCACCTCGACGAGGCGTGAGCGCAGCCACTCGCCCACTCCCTTGGCCTGCGGGTCGAAGCGGGTGCCTGCGGCGACGCCCTCGCCGAGCATGCCGGGGAGCTGGAACAGCAGCGCGCGCAACCCGGGGAGCAGCTCGCGGCGGACTGGCAGAGCGCCCCCCGCCTCGGGGAGCAGCGCGACGAGCTGCTCGGCGGTGAGGAACGACGACAGCCATCGGTAGGCCTCGTCGCTGCGGGCGTAGACGCCAAGGGTGACGGTGCCGCCCTTGTCACCGCTGCGGGTGCCGACGACGGTCCCGAGCGGCACGCGCCGGGTCGGGCCGGGAACGGGTGCTTCGGCCGGGAGTTCGGCCGGCTCCTCCCTCTCGTCGGTCGGTGGTCCGTCGGCAGACGGCACCTGCTCGACGTGACCGTCCGGCAGGGTGACGGTCTGCGGCACGTCGACACCCCGGACCCAGGCCGGCGCGTAGACGCCGTACGGCGAGGGCGACGGCGGCGCCGTGGTGGTGAAGAAGCCCGGGACGCTGGCCAGGGCGACCTCGATGAGCGGGGCGGTGAAGGCCTTGCCCACCTTGTCGCGGTCGGGGTCCTTGACGGTCACGTGCAGCAGTGCGCTGCCCTCCTCCTGCGTGTCGGCGTCCGGGCGGTCGGAGCGAGCCAGGGTCACTCGCGCCTCGGCGACCCGGCCGAGCACCGGCGCCAGCTGGCGGGACAGCAGCGCTGCCTTGCGCTCGACGTCCATGCCGGTGAGCGGGACCGTCACGCTGTTGCGGAACCCGCCGAGGCGGGTGGTGGCGACCTTGAGCCAGCCGGTCGGCGGCAGCCCGGTCGCCCCACGGATGGCCACCCGGTCCGCGCCAGCCAGCTCCAGCTGCAGTGCATCGAAGCGGGTGACGACGTCCGGGCCGCCGTACGCCGCGCCGGTGCACTCGTAGAGCAGCTGCTCGGTCACGGTCCCCACCGTCACGGCGCCGCCGGTGCCGGGGTGCTTGGTGATGACGCTGCTCCCGTCAGCGGCGATCTCGGCGAGGGGGAAGCCGGGCCGGTCGAGAGCCGCCGGGTCGGCGTCGAGCAGCTCGGTGAAGAAGCTGTAGTTGCCGCCCGTGGCCTGGGTGCCGCACTCGAGGACGTGACCGGCGACCGTGGCGCCAGCGAGTGCGTCCCAGTCGGTGCGGGCCCAGCCGTACCGCCAGGCGGCGGCACCGACGACGAGGCTGGCGTCGGTGACCCGGCCGGTGATCACGACGTCGGCGCCGGCATCCAGAGCCCGGACGATGCCCCAGCCGCCGAGGTAGGCGTTGGCGGTCAGCGCGCCCTCGACCGGCCCCTGGCCAGGAGGGCGCTCCCCCTGCCGAACGTCGAGCTCACCCAGCCGGGGGAGCAGGTCGTCGCCGGAGACGGTGGCGACCTGCACGGACAGGCCCAGCCGCTCGGCCACCTCCGACACCGCTCGGCCCAGGCCGGTCGGGTTGAGGCCGCCCGCGTTGCTCACGACGCGCACCCCCCGTTCGAGCAAGAGGCCGAAGCACTCCTCGAACTGGGTGAGGAAGGTGCGTGCGTAGCCGCCGTCTGGGTCCTTCAGCTTCTGCCGACCGAGGATCAGCATCGTCAGCTCGGCGAGGTAGTCGCCGGTGACGATGTCGACCGGCCCTCCCTCGAGCACCTCCCGCATGGCCGACAGCCGGTCGCCGTAGAAGCCGGAGCAGTTCGCCACGACGAACGGGGCAGTCATGCCCGCGGCTCCCGGCCGGCTCCGGGCGGGCCGGCGAAGGCCTGTGCGATCCCGACCCACTCCGCGGCGTACGGGCCGGTGGCGTTGACCGCCAGGTCGTCGCGATGCCGCCGCTGGGTGACGAGCAGGCAGAAGTCCAGCGCCGGGCCGCGCACGACGTCGGCCGCGTCCGGCGGGCCCCATGCCCACGCCTGGTTCTGCGGTCCGGTCAGCTCCACCCGTACGGGCGCGTCGGGCACTGGGCGTCCGTGCGCGGCGTAGGAGTAGGGCCGAGCCCGCACGCCGATCTCCGCCACCGAGCGCAACCGCGACGTGCCCGGTCGCTCCTGTCCGAGTGCGTCGACCACGTCCTGACCGTGCGCCCAGGTCTCCATCAGCCGAGCGGTGACGAAGGAGGCCGGGCTCATCGGCGGTCCGAACCACGACACCCGCGAGCCCGGGTCGGCTGCCCGTAGCGCCCGCAGAAGTGCCTCGCGGCCGGCCCGCCACCCGGCGAGCACGTCCACCGGGCTCAGCGCCCGGCGCTGCGCCACGTGCCGCTCGACGTGCTCCTCGGCGCCGTGCTCCATCAGCCGGCCGAGGAGTGCGTCGAAGCCGGGTCGGTCGGTGAGGGCCAGGAGCGCGTCATCGTCGGTCGTCGCCAGGTGGTTGACGGTGTCCCGCACGTCCCAGCCGGCTGCCGGCGTCGGCGTCGCCCAGCCGTCGTCGTCGAGCGGCGCCACCCGGGTGTCGAGTTCGTCGGACTCGTTCGCAAGGTCGTCCAGCAGCGCCTGCAGCAATGCGCCCTTGTCCGTCGGCGTCATCACGCGTCGAAGCCGTCGAGCTTCGCGAGCACCTGGAGCATCACCTCGTCCGCGCCTCCGCCGATGGACAGCAACCGGCTGTCCCGGAAGAACCGCGACGTCCACGTCTCCTCCATGTAGCCGACGCCGCCGTGGAACTGCAGGCAGGTGTCGGCAACCTCCCGGATCAGCCGGCCGGAGACCAGTTTGGCGACGGTGGCCAGTCGGGTGGTGTCGTCGCCGGCCATGTACGCCTCGGCGCACGCGTAGTTCTGCGCCTGCAGCAGGTCGGCCTGCGCTGAGAGCTCGGCGAGCCGGAAGGCGAGGTACTGGTTGCTCATCAGCGGCTTTCCGAACACCTCCCGCTGCTTGAGGTAGTCGCTGGTCCGGCGCAGGGCGGTGCGTACTGACGTAGGCACCCCGTAGGCCGCGAACATGCGCTCGACGACGAACTGCGACATCTGCTGCTGGAACCCGCGCCCCTCTGCGCCGATGGTGTTCGCCACCGGCACCCGGACGTCCTCGAACGCGAGCTCGGCAGTGTCGGAGGAGCGGTTGCCGAGCTTGTCCAGCTTGCGCGAGACGGTCAGGCCCGAGGAGGCCGTCTCGACGACGATCTGGGACATCCCGCGGTAGCCACCGTCGTCGGAGGTCCGGGCGAGCAGGCACAGCCAGTCGGCCTGCGTGCCGTTGGTGATGTAGAGCTTGCTGCCGTTGATGACCCACTCGTCGCCGTCCCGGACGGCTCGGGTGCGCAGCGATGCGACGTCGGAACCGGCGCCCGCCTCGGTCACGGCGATCGAGCAGACCTGCGTCCCGGCGATGGCCGGCGCCAGATAACGCCGCTTGAGGTCCTCGCTGCCGAACTCGTGCAGCGACGGCGTCGCCATGCAGGTCTGCACGCCGATCGCCATCGGGATCCCTGCCGCCCCCGCGCGGGTCAGCTCCTCGCACAGGATGACCGTGTACGTGTGGTCGGCGCCCTGCCCGCCGTACTTCGGGTCGTACTCCAGCCCCAGCAGGCCCAGATCACCGAGCTTCGGGAACAGCTCGTGGGCGGGGAAGGTGCCGGCACGCTCCCAGTCGTCGACGTGCGGCGCGATCTCGCGCTCCACCACGTCACGCACGACCTTCCGGAAGGCGGAGTGGTCCTCGGTGAAGCGCACGCGGGCTCCTGTCGTCGCTGCCGTGTGTGACAGCGACAACATAGCCCTCGCGTCGCCGCAGTCATGCGGTCCTGAATGTATGTTCCTCCGGTGATCGCGAAGACGGCGCGCAGGACGCAGGCTGAGCGCTCAGCGGCCACGCAAGGGCTGCTGCTGGACGCAACGGTGGCCTGCCTGGTCCAGCTGGGTTACAGCGGGACGACGAGCTCGGCGGTAGCCGAGCGCGCTGGCTTGTCGCGCGGTGCGCAGCTGCACCACTACGGCACCCGTCAGCGGTTGATGGGCGCGGCGGTGGAGCACCTGGCAGCGCGGCGGCTGGAGTGGGTCCAGGAGAAGGCGGCCCGGTTGCCGGACGACGACACCCGCCCGCGCCGGGCACTGGACCTGCTGGCCGAGGCGCTCTCTGGGCCGCTGTACGCCGCGACGCTCGAGCTGTGGGTGGCCGCACGAGTCGACGCCGAGCTCCGCGATGCGCTCGTGCCGGTCGAGCAACGAGTCACCTCGCGGCTGCGCCGGCTGTGCCGGGAGTACGTCACCGAGGACCCGGTCCTGGTGCGGATGACGCTGGACCTGCTGCTCGGGCGAGGCGTCGGGTCGCTGCTCAGCCCGGTCCGCCCGGGACGGCAGCGCCAGCTGCTGGATGCGTGGGCCCATGTCGTCCTGGCCGGGGGTCAGCCGTGAGCGCGGCCCGAACCGGTCGTGGGCCGCGGGAGGCACGGGCGACGAGCGGGACCCAGCGGGGAGAGGGCCGCAGCAACCGCAGCAACCGCAGCGCCCGCCGCCGTACACTCCGCGCGTGACGACAGCGCGCGCCGAGCCCGTGACGACGCTCGACGGCGGGACGTTCACGGCGCACTGCGCTGTTCCCGACAGCCCGGGCCCGGGCATCCTGCTGTTCCAGGAGATCTTCGGCATCAACGACAACATGCGCGGGCTGGCTGACCGCCTGGCGCGTGAGGGTTACGTCGTGCTGGTGCCGGACGTGTTCTGGCGCATCGAGCCCGGGTTCGAGCGGAACGACGAGTCAGCGATGCAAGAGTGCATGGCCATGGTGGGGCAGCTGGACTGGGACACCGTCCCGGACGACGTCTCCGCGGCGCACGCGCACCTGCTCTCCGTGCCGGAGTGCACCGGCAGCGTCGGAGCCGTCGGGTTCTGCTTGGGCGGCACGCTGGCCTTCCTCGCAGCGGCCCGGAGCCGCGTCGACGGCGCGGGGGTCGACGCCGCCGTGAGCTACTACGGCTCCGGCAACAACGGCCTGCTGCCCATGCTCGAGGACGTCGGGTGTCCGGTTCTCTTCCACTACGGCGACCGCGACCCGTTCATCTCGCGCGAGAGCATCGACGAGGTCGAGAGCGCGGTCTCGGGTCGGCCCGGGATGCGGGTGGAGCGTCACGACGCCGGGCACGCGTTCTCCAACTGGGACGCCCCGTCGATGTACGACCGGTCGGCGGCCGAGACCGCATGGGCGACGACGCTCGAGTTCCTGGCCGAGCACCTGCGCTGAGCTTGCAGGGCACAACACTCGCCCGGCACTTCTTGCGTGTCGGCGATTTCCGGCAGCGTTGTGTGCCGCGTCAGCGGCACCAGCGCGTGTCGGCCGCCGACGGTGGCGCGCAACCCGTGCACCGGACTGCGGCCGGAGCGCTGTCGAGCCGGTCGAAGGGCAGCGTCTTCGCGCACTGCTCGCAGGTCGTGCCGAGCCCCGCTTCCCACCGGCGCAGCGCGTGGGCCGCATCGTCCGCGAGCCCGCGGGCGTGGGCGTGGGCGCCCGTCGAAGCGCAGCCGCTGCTGACGACGAGGGCCAGATCGGAGGCCGGGCCGACCCGTCGGGCGAGCAGCCTGCGGCGCTCGTCGAGCCACGCCGTCGCCGAGTCACGGGTGAACCGGCCCGGATAGGCGGTGCGCAGCGCGTCGACTGTCGAGGTCACGTCAGACCTCGACCGGCCCGTCCTGCAGGGTTGCGCGTACTTCCGCGACCGTGGTGCCGATCGGGAAGGACACCGTCCACCAGGTCGCCCCGGCCGCGGCGTAGGGCGTCGGGTCGGTGCCCGGAGGGCCGCCCACGACGAGGTCGAACGGCCGGTCGTCGCCGGCCCGCAGCTCGCGCAGCTCGGCGGCGATCTCGGCGAGCTGGTCCGGGTTCTCCACGTCGATCGGGAAGGCACCGTCATGCCGGGCGGCCCGGCGCAGCGGCGCCCGGTTGCCCCGGCGTGCGGCGACCCACACGGGCGGGCCGGGGGAGTCGGCGCGAGGGCGCGTCAGCGGAGTCGGCAGGACAGTCAGGTCGTCCACGACGTAGTGCTCGCCACGGTGCTGGACCGGCTCGCCTGTCCAGCACGCGCGCAGCACGTCGAGCGACTCGTCGAGCATCGCCGCTCGCACCTTGTCGTCGGTCTGCTCGCCCGTCGCGCTGAGCTCCCGGCTGCCGTCGCCACCAAGACCGACACCCAGCACCAGCCGGCCGGCGCTGAGCCGGTCGAGGGTGGCTACCTCGCGGGCGAGCTTCACCGGCCGTCGCCGGGCGAGCGGCGTGACCATCGGACCGATCAGGACACGCTCGGTCGCGACGGCGACGGCCGACAGCACGACCCACGGATCGGCCACGGCGCGCACGGGCGCCCGGTAGGCGATGTGGTCCCACACGAAGACGCCGTGCCAACCCGCCGCCTCCGCCTCGACCGCGAGGTCGGCGACGACGCGAGCATCGGAGAGCTCGTCGAAGATCGGTAGGAACAGGGCGCTGCGCATGGGACGACCCTAGGCGGGGACTAGCGTGCTCGACGAGAGGTGGTCCGCATGCGCGTCGACACGGTCTTCTCCGGCGGCAACGTCCTCACCATGGAACCGGGCCGACCTCGGGCCTCGGCGCTCGCGGTGCTCGGTGGCCGCATCGTGGCGGTGGGCGAGAACTCGGACCTCGAGGGTCTGCGGGCCGACCGCCACGTGGACCTGGCTGGAGCCACCGTCGTCCCCGGGTTCCACGACGCGCACCAGCACTGCGTCTTCCTCGGCATGTCCCTGGCGGAGCTGCCGCTCGGCACGCCGCCGGTCACGAAGCTCGACGACATCCTCGACGCGGTCGCCGCCGCCGCCCGCGAGCGCCCGGCGCGGGAGTGGATCGTCGGCGCCGGCTACGACCAGAACCGGATCGCCGAACGGCGCCACCCGACGGCGGCGGAGCTCGACCGGGTGGCCCCCGACCACCGGGTGTGGCTCAAGCACACCTCCGGCCACATGGCCGTGGTCAACAGCCGGGTGCTGCAGGAGATCGACGTCGACCGGGTCCCCGTACCGCCGGGCGGCGCGGTCGAGCGCGACGCGGGCGGCCGGCCGACGGGGCTGTTGCTCGAGCAGGCCCAGCTGCTCGTGCGGGGCCTGGTCTACCCGTACGCCCTCGACGACATCGTCGGTGCCATCGACCGGGCCGGTGCGCGCTACCTCACCGAAGGGGTGACCAGCGTGCAGGAGGCGGGCATCGGGGGCGGGCTGATCAGTTCCAGCCCGCAGGAGCTCGCTGCCTACGCGCGGGCCCGCACCTCTGGTCGACTTCACGTGCGTACCACCCTGATGGTCGCCGTCGAGGCGCTGCACGACCTGGGCAGCAACCCGGTCGATCCGGCCGGGTTCGGCCTCGACCTCGGCATCAGCACCGGGCTCGGCGACGATGTGCTCCGACTCGGTCCGGTGAAGGTCTTCGCGGACGGCTCGCTGATCGGGCGCACGGCAGCGATGCACGCGCCGTTCGCCGACGACCCGGGCAACGCCGGCTCGTTGCAGCGCGAGCCGGAGGAGTTGCGCGAGCTGCTGTTGAAGGCCCACCGCAGCGGCTGGCAGATCGCGACCCACGCCATCGGCGACCGGGCGGTCAGCACCGTCCTCGACTGCTACGAGTCGGCTCAGCGCGAGCACCCCCGGCCCGGTGCGCGGCACCGCATCGAGCACTGTGCCGTCGCCGACGAGAGGCAGCTCGCGCGCATCGCCCGGCTCGGTGTGGTGCCGGTCCCGCAGGGACGCTTCGTGAACGAGCTCGGTGACGGCATGGCAGCGGCCCTCGGGCCTGAGCGCACCCGCTCGTGCTACCGCCAGCGCAGCTTCCTCGAACGCGGCATCCCGCTGCCGGGCAGCTCGGACCGCCCGGTCGTCGACGGGGCTCCGCTGCGCGGGATCGCCGACCTGGTGCTGCGGCGCACGGCCTCGGGAGCGGACTTCGTGCCGGAGGAGGCGTTGACCCCGCTGCAAGCCCTGCACGCCTGGACGCTCGGCTCGGCCTACGCCACCTTCCAGGAGCACGAGAAGGGCAGTCTGGAGCGGGGGAAGCTCGCCGATCTCGCCGTCCTGTCCGGAGATCCGACGACGGTCGACCCGGAGCAGATCGCGGAGCTGCAGGTGCTGGCGACGGTCGTGGGCGGCGAGCTGCGCCACGATGTCGGGCTCAGCGCAGGGCCTGCCGCAGCGCGGTGAGGATGCGGTCGAGCTGGCTGTCCGTCAGGACGTACGGCGGGCAGAAAGCGATGGTGCTCGGCCCGAGCGGCCGGGCGATCACCCCGTCCGCGATCATCGCGCTGTGCACCTGGGCCGCGTCGGTGTCTGAGTCCAGGCCGACGGCCCAGACGGCGCCTTCGCCGCGGACGTGGTCCACCAGTCCGTCCGTGACGAGCTCGCGCAGGCCCGCTGCGAGCCGTGCACCCAGCTCGGGGACCCGCTGTGGGAGCTGCTCCTGCTCGAGCACCCGGAGGTTGGCGAGCGCGGCCGCGCAGGCGCCCGGGTGGCCGCTGAACGTGTGACCGTGCCGCAGTACGAACGCCGGATCTGCTTCCAGCCGCTCCCGCACGGCGCGGCCCACCAGCACCCCGCCGAGCGGGACGTAGCCGGAGGTGACCGCTTTCGCGAAGACGACCGCGTCTGGCTCGACGCCGTAGCGCTGAGCGCCCCAAGGGGTCCCGAGACGCCCGAAGCCGCTGATCACCTCGTCGAGCACGAGCCAGGCGCCGGCCGCGTCGCACAGCCGGCGCAGCTCGACGAGGTAGCCCTCATCAGGCGGGTGGACACCGCCGGCGCCGAGCACCGGCTCGACCAGCACGGCCGCCACCTGGTCGCCGGACTCTGCCAGCACAGCCGCGACCGCCGCCGCGTCGTTGCGGGGGACCTGCACGACGTGGGGCACCATCGCGCCGAAGTGCTCCTGGTTCAGCGGCAGGCCGCCGAGCGCGAGGCCGCCGTAGGTCACGCCGTGGTAGGCGCCCTCGACCGTGACGACCCGCTGGCGATGCGGTTCACCGCCGACGGCGCGCGCCGCTCGTACGATCTTGAGGGCGGAGTCGATGGCCTCAGAACCGCTACTGGTGAGGAAGACCCGGGCGTCGGGCATGGGGGCGAGCTCCGCCAGCTGGGCGCACAGCTGCTCCGCCGGCAGGTTGGTGAAGCGGTCGAAGGAGTGGAAGGCCGCCAGCGTCCGCAGCTGGGCGCCGACCGCTTCCGCGATCTCGGTCCGGCCGTGGCCGGCGGCGCAGAACCACAGGCTGGCCATCGCATCGACGTACTCCCGGCCGGTGTCGTCGTAGACGAGAGCCCCGTCGCCGCGCACGAGGCACAGGAACTCGTCGGCGAGCGGACGGGCAAAGGGGTGCAGGAACGGCGTGCGGCTCATCGGACCTCCCGGCGTCAGTATGGGGCGCGCAGGGGAGACTGCGGGCATGAGCGATCTCGCACACACGGAGTCCGTCGTCATCTCCCGCGCCCCGGCCGAGGTCTACGCCATGGTCAGCGACGTCACGCGCACCGGCGAGTGGAGCCCGATCTGCCGGGCGTGCTGGTGGGACGAGGGTGCCGGACCGGAGGTCGGGGCGTGGTTCACCGGACGCAACGAGCTCCCGGAGCGCACCTGGGAGACCCGGTCGCAGGTGGTCGCCGCCGACCCGGGACGTGAGTTCGCCTTCGTCGTGGGCGGGGCGTACGTCCGTTGGGGCTACACGATGCGCGAGGTCGACGGCGGGACGGAGCTGACCGAGTCGTGGGAGTTCCTGCCGGCCGGGCTCGACCGGTTCGTCGAGCGCTACGGCGACGACGCGCAGCATCAGATCGAGATGCGTACGCAGGACGCGAAGCGGAGCATCCCGGCAACGCTCTCGGCCCTGAAGGTGGCGGCGGAGTCCGCGTAGTCGCGGAAGTGCCGGCGTCTACGCCGAGTAGGCCGGTGTCCGCCCGGCCGATGCCAGCGCTGACGCCACGTCGTCGGCCAGTCGAGTCACGTCGTCCTCACTCAGCCCGCCGACGGTGATCCGGATGCCGGGAGCGCTCGCTATCCGGAAGCGCGATCCCGGTGCCACGAGCCAGCCTGACGTGAGCAGCCCTGCTACGACGGCGGTCTCATCGGTCACCGGGACCCAGACGTTGAGGCCGCCGGGTCCGGTGGCGCTCACCCCCCTCTCGGCCAGGGCGGTCAGCAACTCCGAGCGTCTCGCCGCGTAGGTCCTGGCGGCGCGAGCGACGACCCGGTCGACCTCGGAGTCCTCCCACAGCTCGGCGGTCAGCTCCTGCAGCAACGAGCTCACCCAGCCCGCGCCGAAGCGCAGACGGCCCTCGACCCGGCTGATGGTGGTGGCGTCCCCGGCACACAGCGCGACCCGGAGGTCCGGGCCGTACGGCTTGGACAGCGAACGCACGAAGGCCCAGGCGGTGGTCGTCCCGGCGACGACGGCGAGTGCGGCGTCCGAGAGGTCGGCAGCGTGATCGTCCTCGATGAGCAGGGTGGCGGGAGCCTGTGCCAGCACGTGACGGAGCTCGTCCCTGCGGCGGGGCGAGATCGCCGCTCCCGTGGGGTTCTGCGCTCTGCTCGTCACGACGGCAGCCTTTGCTCCCGCGCGCAGGGCCGCTTCGAGGCCCTCGGGTCGAGGGCCGGCCGCGTCGACGGGGACGGGCACGGGCCGTAGCGAAAGGCTGGCGATGAGGTCGAGCAGGTTGGGCCAGCCCGGGTCCTCGACAGCCACCGAGTCCCCGGGCCGCAGGTGTGCCGTCAGCACGCGTTCGACGGCGTCGAGCGCCCCCGAGGTCACCGTCAGCGCGCCCTCGCAGACCCCGTCACGAGCGAGTCGGGCCCTTCCCGTGGTCGCGAGGCGGGGGAGCACCTGCTCAGTGGGGCTGGCTCCCGGGCCGGCTCGCCCCGCGACCCGCCCAAGGGACGCTTCCAGTCTCGGCAGCAGGGCTGGTTCGGGCAGGCCGGTGGACAGGTCGACGACGCCTGGGGCGAGGGCCGGTCGAGTGCCGACCCGCGAGATGACCGACGGGACGGCGCGCACCCTGGTGCCGCGACGGCCGTCGGAGTGCACCAGGCCCCGGTCCTGCAGCGCCCGGTAGGCAGAGGCCACGGTGCCGGGAGCAAGACCCAGCTGGCTCGCGAGCGCTCTCACGGTGGGGAGCGGATCTCCGGCGGCGAGGAAGCCCTGCCGCACCCCGACCTCGACGCTCGCAGCCAACTCCGTGGCGGTCGTCCCACTGAGCCGATACTGTGTCGTCACCATCTGCGTATCGTACTAGTACGAAGGGCCGACATGTCGAACAGCTATGCGCCTGGTGCCCGCACGACGCCGACCCGATCGCTGGCCCGGGTGGGTTACGACCGCGACGCCGTCCATCGCGTGCTGGACGAGGCGTTGGTCTGCCACGTCGGCTTCGTCGTCGACGGGGACCCCGTCGTCCTGCCGCAGCTGCACGCCCGGTCCGGTGACCAGCTCTACCTGCACGGTTCCACCGGTGCCCGGGCGCTGCGCCAGGCGCGCGATGGCGGGCTCCAGGTGTGCGTCACCGCGACGCTCCTCGACGGGCTCGTCCTCGCACGCTCGGCCTTCCACCACTCGGTGAACTACCGCAGCGTCGTCGCACACGGGCTGGCCGTCGCCGTCGACGACGACGACGAGAAGGCGTTCGCGCTGTCGGTCCTCGTCGATGCGGTCGTGCCCGGCCGCAGTACTGCCTCCCGGGCGCCCTCGCGCAAGGAGCTGGCGGCGACCACCGTCCTGCGCTTGGACCTGGACGAGGTGTCGCTCAAAATCCGCATGGGGCCACCTGTCGACGACCTCGAGGACATGGACCTGCCCTACTGGGCAGGAGTGCTTCCCCTGCAGACGAGCACCGGCGTCCCCGAGCCAGATCCGGCCGCGCGAGTGCCGGTCGAGGTCCCCGAGCACGTCACGCAGTGGACCCGGTCCGGGTCGTGACACCGACGAGGGTGATGCCGGTCGAGGTGGGTGACCGGCTGCAGCGACGCACTCTGCGGGTGCTCGTCGTCGCGCAGCTCTTCGCGGGTGTCGGTCTCGCGTCGGGTATCTCGGTCGCTGCGCTGCTGGCCAGGGACCTTCTCGGCGGTGCCGCCCTGTCCGGGCTGCCGATCGCCGTCGCCGCAGCTGGTGGCGCGCTCGCTGCGCTGCCCCTGTCGCGACTCATGGCGCGTTCGGGTCGACGTCCGGGACTGGCAGCGGGCTACCTGACCGGTGCTTCGGGGTGCGCCGTCGTCCTGGCCGCCGCCGAGCTCGGCAGCTTCCTGCTGCTGGTCGCCGGGATGGTGCTGTTCGGAGTGGGGAACACAGCCGGGCTGCTCGCGCGCTACGCCGCTACGGACCTCGCCCTGCCCGAACGTCGGGGACGGGCAGTCAGCACGATCTTGTTCGCCACCGCCTTCGGAGCCATCGCCGGACCCAACCTGGTCGGTCCGGCGGGGGCTGTGGCCCGGAGCTGGTCGCTGCCTGCGCTGGCTGGTCCGTTCCTGCTCTCCCTCGCGGCCTACGTCGTTGCAGCGGCAGTCATCACCACCTCGTTGCGGCCGGATCCGCTGCTCGCCGCTGGCGAGGACACACCGGTCGGACCGGCGAGGGGCGCCAGCTCGGGGTGGGGCGTGATCCTCCACGGAGCCGCGCTGGCAGGGCTCCTCGCAATGGTGGGCGCCCAGTTCGTCATGGTGGCGATGATGTCGATGACACCGCTGCACATGAGCGGGCACGGGCACGGCCTCGGCGTCATCGGCTTCGTGATCAGCATGCACATTGCAGGCATGTACCTGTTCTCGCCTGTGGGCGGCTACCTGAACGACCGGTTCGGCAGTCCCTTCGCCATCACGCTGGGCGCCGGCGCCCTGCTGCTCGCCGGGTTGCTCGGTGCTCTGTCGAGTCCGGCCTCGGTCGTCCTGCTCACCGTCGCCCTGTTCCTGCTCGGACTCGGATGGGGTCTGTCCTTGGTCGGCGGTACCAGCCTGCTCACCGCGAGCGTCCCCGCGGAGAAGCGGGTCGCTGCGCAGGGCAACGCCGACGTCCTGGTCGGACTGGCCGGCGCGTCGGGCGGGATCAGCTCGGGAATCCTGCTGGCGCTCAGCGGTTTTGCGGCGATCGGCCTGGTCACCGCTGGGGTTGCTGTCGGACTGCTCGTGCTGGCGGGACGGCGCCGCACCGCCCTCTGACCGCGCAGAATGCTCTCGGTCGCAACGCGCTGATCGGGTGGGCGCTGCGGTCTCGCTCCGCGTGCGCGACCGGTAGGCACGGCCGCCCCTGCGTGGGTCTGCTGGTGCTCGGGCCCGGTCGATACAGTGCACGCGGGGCGGTAGCTCAGCCGGTCAGAGCAGGGGACTCATAATCCCTCGGTCGTGGGTTCGAGCCCCACCCGCCCCACTTCAAAACGCCTGTGCAGAAGCAGGATTCACGGGCTGACCGAGGGACACGGGCCCCCGGACCAAGATCATGCTCACAAAATGCTCACACTTGACAAGCATCGCTGCAGGTCAGGCGGTGTTTCCCTCGGTCAGAACGGGACGACACGCCGGGGACCTGCCACAGATCGCGGTCATCGTGGCTGCCATGACCCCCGGCCCGGCAGGTGCGCGGTGAGCCCCCGGCGGCGGCTGCCGGCGGGCATCCGCGGGCGCGGCGCGGTCTTCACCTACACCTGGCGCGACGCCGCCGGCCGGCAGTACTCCCGCAAGGCCGGTGACAGCCTGGAGCAGGCCGAGGCGTTCAAGCGCCGCATCGACGACCAGCTCGCCCTGGGCGACTACCGGCCGGCCTCCACGACGACGTTCGCGACCTACGCCGAATCGTGGATAGAGGTGTGGCCGCTCAAGGACCAGACCCGGGATCGCTACCGCGGCATCCTGCGTCGCGAGCTGCTGCCGGTGTTCGGCCCGATGCCGCTGGCGAAGATCCACCCGCACCAGGTGCGGACCTGGGTCGCCGGGCAAGTCGCCGGGCCGCTGTCGGCCAGCAGCGTCCGCCAGCACATCGCGGTGCTGCGCAGCTGCTTGAAGGCCGCGCAGATCGACGGGCACATCGACACCCTGCCGCTGCTCGGGGTGAAGATGCCGCGCAGCCACTCCCGCCAGCCCGCCGTCCTGACCCTGCCCGAGGTGTTCGCGATGATCGAGGCGGCGCCCTCGGACTGGCAGTGCGCGATCGCGACCGCCCTGTTCACCGGCCTGCGTCTCGGCGAGCTGCTCGCACTGACCCGGGAGGACGTCGACCTGCCCGGGCGGCGGCTCAACGTCCGGGCCACCCTGACCGAGGTCAACGGGCGCAGCCCGCGGATGCGCCGGGAGGAGCCCAAGAGCCGGGCCGGCTACCGACAGGTCCCGATCGTCGAGGCCCTGGCCGCCCGGCTGCAGGTCCATTTGGAGATCCTCGGGCCGACCGATGAGGGCGCGGTGTTCGCCAGCCCGGTTGGGACCTGGATGAGCAAGAGCAACTTCTACCGCGACGCCTGGCGCCCGACCCGCACGGCCGCGGGCCGGTCGGACCTGACCTTCCACGACCTGCGGCACACCGCCGCGAGCCTGCTGCTGGCCTACTCCGGCGCTGAGCTCGCCGAGCTGAAGTTCATCCTTGGGCACAGCCAGATCGCCCACACCGTGGACCTTTACGGCCACCTGGTGCCGGGACGGCTGGAAGGGCTGCGGGCGACCTTCGACGCCGCGGTCACCGCCGCCCAGGCACCGCCGGTCGTCCCGCCCGCCGCGGCGGGGGCGCCGGCCGGGCGGTCCCGGCTGCGGCTGGTGACGTGAGACGGCGCGGACGCAAGGCCGTGCGACTCCCCGGCGTTCCGTCCTTCTGCTGACGGCATGACCATCCGTCCTCGTGCATGGACGGCGCCGCCACGTCCGCTTCTGGCTCCCCTCTGTGTCAAGACGCGGCTGGGAGCACGGTCGTAGGCTCGGTCGTGGCGGGTCCGGGAAGTGACTTGTCCGAAGAGCCGGTGTGGGATGTGAGCCGGTCGCGCTGGACTGCGTAGCCGTTCCCGGTTGTCCTCCCGGGCCCGTCATCGCGCGGACGGCGTCGTCGACCATGTGCCGGTAGACGATGTCGGACAGTCGCCGCTTCAGGCAGCGCATCGCCTCCATCGACGTCTTGCCTGACGCCTTCTTCCGGTGGTAGTACGCCCGACCCTCGGTGGGGTTGCGCAGCTGGACGGTCGCCATGATGTGCAGGGTCCGGTTGATCTGTCGGTTGCCGGCGCGCGAGAGCCGGTGGCGGATCTGGTCGCCAGAGGACGCGTCGAGCGGGGCAGTGCCGTTCCACGACGCGAAGTGGCCTTTGGTGGGGAACCGGGTGATGTCACCGACGTCGATCAGCAGCCGCGCCGCCCCGGACGGGCCGATGCCGTTCAACGTCAGCAGCGAGGTGCCGGTCATCGCGACGAGCTCGCGCAGCTCCTTGTCGGCGGCCTTCTTGCGCGCGTAGATCCGCTCGAGATCGGCGGTGAGTTCGGCGGCGACGCGCCGCCGCGCTTTGCCCGCGGCGTCCCGCGGCCGCACCTTCGCCAGCAGCGCCTTGGCCTTCGCTGCCGACAGATCCTTCTTCGCCCCGCCCGGGATAAGCTCGAGCAGCAGGTGGTGCAACTGCGCGACCATCCGGGTGTGATCCTCACCGAGCGCCCGGCGCCGGTCGGCCAGGACCCGCAGCACCGCGAGCTGCTGGTCGTCGACGACCGGTCGCAAGCCGGCCATCCGGGTCCCGACCAGAGCGATCGAGTGCGCGTCGGTGGCATCGGTCTTGCGGCCCTGCCCGGTGGAGAACACCCGCACCCGCGCCGACAGCTTCGGTGGCACGTCCACCACCTGCTCGCCGTCGGCCAGCAGACGCGTGGCGACGTGCCGTCCGATGCCGCTGCAGCCCTCAATGGCCCAGACCCGCTCAGGCCAGTGCCGCGCTCGACGCAGCATCGCGGCGTAGCCGGCTGGGTCGGTGGCGTAGTGGCCACCGTTGACCACCGTCTCGTCCGGCGCCATCACCTCGATCGTGACCGACCGCTTGTGCGGATCCATGCCGATGACCACGCGTGTCATGTGTGTCCTCCTCCTGCTCGAGCCAGCAACTGGTTGGCGAGCAGGGAGGGCAGCGCTACTTCGAGCTGCGCAAACCCCTCTTGAGCCTCTCCCTGCTCAGCAGTGCCCGACCCGCGCAGGCCATGAGAGAGCCACGCGACGGATCGTGGGCAGCCGATGAGAGAGCGACGGGCCGGGCACCTGGACCGAGCCTTACGCAGGCACCGATCCTGGGTCCATAGAACAAGTAGCCGATGAGCGCACGTCCCGGGTCGTCGTCCCTGCCTCTCCTGAGGCGTGAGGCGTCTTCACACGAGCCGCACGAAGAACCGAGCGCTTCCTGGTTCCCGCCTCGAACGCGCACCGGCCCGCCTGCCGCAAAATCATTCACGGCGCCAGCGTACGAGGCCGAGTCTGGCTGCCGGTGCCGGTGCCGGTGTGGATTGACTCCATTTCGCAGGGAGGCCACCAGCACTTCAAGTTCCGACCTGCTCGCTCGCTCCCACCTCAAGTTCAAACCCACAGGAGCCGGTACCAGCGCAGGACGTCGTAGGCGCAACTGCGGCAGATCAAGACGGCGCAGTCCTCCAGCATCAGGCCGCTGGCGTATTCCAAGACCTCGGTGAGTCCAGTTTCATCGCGGCCTGCCCTGGACCTGCCACCCCTGGTCAGTTGGTCGAAGTGCCGGGAAGGTAGGCACGGACAAGCGCCATCTCAAGGGGCTACATCGACAACGTCCGTTGAGGCAGCACTACCGCGGAATTTCACTCGTATGGGCTAGCGAGTAGGCGCTCCGAGCCGGTCAGCAGACCAGCGACCCCGCTGAACCTCCACACCCCGTACAGCGGGTCCGTCCCCCGGACGGGCGCCAGCGTGGGCATACGTTCCTAGGGACGAAACCGTGGACAACCCTGAGGGAGCCGATCCTGATGTCGATGCCGAGACGGCCGCGACAGCACGTCGTTGAGGAGGCATCGCGGGCTCGGCTCCGTTCGGCGCTCCCTCTTGAGTGGGCAATCAGCGACACGACACATGACTACGGACTCGACGCTCGTGTCGATTTGTTCAGAGGCGGCATGGCGAGCGGACTCGCCTTCTGGGTGCAGCTGAAAAGCACCGACGAACCCGACCTGTCGCGCGCGCTCAAAGTGTCCTTCGAAGTTTCGGCTTTGAACTTCATGTCCGCTCAAGCGGACCCAGCACTACTCTTGCTTCATCATGGACCGACCGATCGGCTATTCGCTCAATGGCTTCACCGAGCCCGCATTGTGTTGCGCAAACCTGACCAGAAGACCGTGACAGTCAAATGGGCTGAAGAGCATGAGCTAGGCACCGATCCCTCTGCTGCACTCAGGTGGGAAGCGCAGCGCTTCCGCAAGATCCGTCAGGCTGGGATCGGCGGGATCGGCGCACGTCTGCAAATTGATGCAGCGCCCGCAGAAGCAACCGCCATCCGACTGGCGATCTCGCGGTTGTTTCGGCGTGTTGGCGGCCACATGTCACTAACTGACGTCGAGGACCCGGACGTGACGATCCGCCTATCGGCGGATGTTCTCGAGGTCGACATGAGTGTGTCCTCCCTCAACGTCGACATGGCGGATGGCGGGGGCCTCGCTGACCCCGTGCCGAACATCGCTGCCGCCTGCGCCCACTGTTTCGAAAGTCTCGGCCGTTCAGATCTGGCGACCGCCTTGGTATTGGCGGAGCCTCACGCATCGCTGCTACAGGACGAGCCGATCGCGCTGCACCTAGCACCAGCTTTCGTTGCGGCTGGCAGGTTGGCTGACGCCGCGACTCTGCTCGTGCGATACGCCGAATCGGGCTCTGGTCCGCGCATGTTCGAGACGGCGTTGCTCATGTCGCTTGGAGCAAACGCTAGCGAGATAGACCTCGAGGGCGAGGTGGTTGGCTCTGATCTCCTGCGTGTTGCGGGGGCGCTCGAAGCAGCGGATCGTGGCGACGACGCAGCGGCCGCCTTCTACAACGCCGGCAACTTCCTGTTCAGCGTGGCGAACGACCCTACGCGAGCTCGGACTGCCCTCACGCGTGCCGGTGAACTGCGCACGGACTACCTCGGTAGGGCTTACTTTCTTGCAGAACTCGCTGCGACGCATTTCGAGACCGGGTCTTACGAATCAGCCGAGGACCTCTACCGTCGGTCTCTCGACTTAGCCTCGATCTTTCATCCGGTCGTTCGTGATCTTGTCGGGCGGGTCTGGCCGCCGGTGGTGGGTGATGGTGGCATGTGGGTGTGACGGTTTGCCCGATGTCGCTCGGTGGGGCGTCGGTCTCAC